>Ga0172368_10000150_pt1 | contig 93026 bp, 102 predicted proteins | sample Lak11m_FD_114540 | JGI IMG/M metagenome (GOLD analysis project Ga0172368, IMG submission 114540) | Freshwater microbial communities from Kabuno Bay, South-Kivu, Congo - kab_022012_11m | ecosystem: Environmental > Aquatic > Freshwater > Lake | place: Democratic Republic of the Congo: South-Kivu...
CACTACAACGCCGGTTACTTGACAATTGATTAATCATGGTATATCCTCCTGAAAAACAGCAGGAGGTGCGCCATGACGGGGAACGATTTAAGAGAGCTGCTGCCGCAGTTGGCGGCATATCACGGTCGGTTTTCTGGTTTCTTTTGCCGCTCTGAAGGCAGAAAGTGGAGCATGAAATATTTGCAGGGCCTGATGATGCCCATTGAGCGAAAGAACGTGGAGAACATTGCCGAGGAAGTTGATGCACCGCCTCGGAAGCTCCAGGAGTTTTTGAGCGATTCTCCTTGGGATGATGAAGGGTGTATTGAAGAGCATCATCGATTTGTGGGCGAGTTGTTTGGCGCTCCAAACGGCGTTGTGGTTTTTGATGACACGGGCTTTCCCAAAAAGGGGGATAAATCTGCAGGCGTGGGAAGACAGTATTCCGGCACAATGGGTAAGACAGACAACTGCCAGGTTGGGGTGTTCATGTCTTATGCGTCTGGTCATGGTCATACTTTGGTGGATCGGCGGTTGTATATCCTGTCTCAGTGGTTTGAGGAAGCTGCTGCCGGGAGAAGGAAGAGAGCAGGCATCCCTCAAGATGTTCGATTCAAGACGAAGATTGAGCTGGCCATGGAGATGCTGGACAGGGCCAATGAAAGAGGTCATCTGCTGTTTCAATGGGTCAGCGGGGACTGTGCCTATGGGGATGCTCATGAGTTTCGGAAGCACGTTGCAGGTACGGGGAAATGGTATTGTTTCGAAGTTTATTGCGACACCCATGTCTGGGCGGACGATCCTGCCTGGAAAGTGCCGCCAGCTGCGGAACAGAAACGGGGAAGAAAGCCGAAGCTCCCGAAGCCGGCAGAGGGATCTCCGCCTGCCGTGACTGCATTGTCTCTCGTCTCTTCCATTCCGGATCATCAATGGCAGCGTATCTGCCTGCGTGAAGGGGACAAGGGACCGAGGGAGTTTGAGTTCGCTCGCCTGCGGGTCTTTGAAAAATGGAACGGGAAACCCGGACCGGTTTCCTGGCTGATGATCCGGAGATCTCTGGGAGCGGAAGAAAGGGAGATCAAGTTTTACCTGTCCAACGCCCCGGAGACCGTCTCCCTTTCTGAGATGGCTTGGGCAGGATGTCAGCGCTGGAGCATCGAGGTGGACTTCAATCTTGCCAAGGGCGAAGTCGGCCTCGATCATTATGAACTGACAAAATATCGTGGCTGGTATCACCATATCACCCTCTCGATGCTTGCTCTTGCATTTCTGAAAGCCGTGCAGCGGCAATGGGGAAAAAAAATGTGTCTCGGCTACAGTTCCTGAAATCCGAAGGCTCCTGGAGGTGGTTCTCCCAAGAATCACATGGAGCCCTCAAGACGTGATCGCCTGGTTTATGAAGCAGCGGCGCAGCAAAGAAAGATCCAGAAACTCTCATAAGAAAAAATGGCTGAAGGATCACCCGCTATGAATTATAATAACCGGCGTTGTAGTGTTAAAGGTATCATATGCTATACAACAATCGACATATCTCTCCATATGTCTTTTGGAGTATTTCGGATAACAGGGATCTTAGCCGAAGAGATTCCGTTTATCGGCAGAAAGGAGGAAGGAGCGGGCATCGACATAGCGCATAAAGAGGTCCGAGGCATCATAAGGCATTACAAGGAAACACCTTTGAAACCACAGCGATAACCATCGCTCAGCACGATAAAGGAGAAAGCGGATGAAAAGACTGATCATCATGTCTGTCGCCCTGACTTTCCTCCTCTGTCTCAGCTTCCCGGCACAAGCCGACAGGAACGACAGACGGTCCGAAGAGGCGACGAACATCGTCGTCGGTAAAATCAAACAGGTCAAATCATTCTACGCCACCAACCAATGGGGCGACAACCTCATCATGAGCGAGGTTACGCTCAAGGTGGACAAGGTCCACAAAGGCGACCAGGCGGACGAAGTGACCTTCGTCGTTGAGGGGGGCGCGGTCGGTGACATCATCCTCCGGGTATCGTCGGTCCCCCTGTTCGAGGAGGGGGATGAGCTGATCCTCTTTTTGAGGAAAAAGAACAACCGCTTCGAATACATCGACAGCCACAAATTCGGGGTGTCCGGCTCGAAGGCCAAACCCTCCCCGCCCTCAAAGCCGCCCACCCTCCCCTGCTGCAAGACCTTCGCGAAGTGGCCCAGTCCGTATTCTGTGGAATATTACATCAATCCGAATGGCGGGGACATGTCTGAAGATTGCATAGTTCGTGATATTCAAGCGGGTGCCGATACCTGGAACGATGCCTCTGGGATCAATCTTGTCAATAAGGGAGAGACCACAACGGCTGAGGCAAAAAGGGACTATGAGAACGCCATTTTTTTCCGAGAAAACTCAAGCGGCAGCACGATCGCCGTAACCTACATCTGGTATACCAGAAAGGGCGGGAACATTGTCGAATTCGATATGGCTTTTTACGACTACTGGGTCTTTTTCAGCCTATTATGCAATCAATCTTGCGACGAAGGATTCAATCTCCAGACAATCGCCGCCCACGAGTTCGGCCATGCCATCGGCCTGGACCACAACCGCTGTACCGACAGCCTGATGTATCCCTACGCTGACTTCTGTGAAACCGGCCTGCTTTCGCCATATGACGCGACCTGTGTCCAGAATCTATATGGGCAGTAGTCGATAGAAACATTAAGGATGGCAAGTCCATACGATCTGACGAAATTCGAAAGAGGTGATATCTGGGAATAATAGCGGGAAATGAAGCGGTTGATGTTATCTTATCAGTTAATAAACGACAGCTGAGAATGAAGTGAAGGAGGTGAACCATGAAAGAATTTCGATTTAGATGGCTGGTGCTGCCCTTCGCAATCTGTCTCTTTTTCGGATTCAGCAGCCCGGTCAGCGCCGGCAATGGTGGCAACGGGAACGGTTTCCCGTCGGGCGACCATTACAACCTCAACCTGATTGCGAAGAAGAGCGACCCTGCGGCACCGGGCTTTTTCACCTGTCCCACGGCGGATGACTACAAGTGGGATTATTACAGCGGGGACGGTTGTGAACTCATTGATGGTGTACCAAACGAATACTGCGAGAAATGTAACCTTGATAATGTTAGTGATTGTCCAGTCAAAGGTCCCTCAGAGCAGAACGTCATTTTTGTGCCGAGGGATGGAACAACCGATGTCACAGGGGATGAAAAGGCGGAAGAGATATCCATCATTATGAAGTCCGGGGCAGCCCGTCCGGGTAAAAAAGCTGTTTTGGCAACTTCTTTGAAGGTCACAGACTGGTGTACGGAACACTTCGGCGGCACTCCGGCTGTTTTCGAACTGCCGGAAAACACCGGCGGCTACCGGGTCTATGCCCGGGTTACAGGCAAACCCATGGAGGGGACGGCCTGGACATTTACGAGCCCGAGTATTGAGAATGTCCAGGACGAGTATGGTAATGAGCTTTACTGGCTCGGCACCATCGGTGGTCCCAATGGCTGCACGGATGCTAACGGCAACGTCTTGCTCGAGCGCATTGAACCAAACAAGAAAGGCGGCGGCAAGGGCGTGAGGCAGGCAACCGATCTGAGCTGCCTGTTCAATTTCTCGGGCGATGTATGCTACGTCAACGACCTGTGCTACTATTGCGAAGCAGTGGATGAGAACAATCAACCTATCTATACCTGTGATGCTCCTGATCCATTGTGGATAGATCCCGATTTTGTCTGCTGCCAGAACCAGATTGACAAAAATCTGAACATCATTGTCGATTCGTGTGGGGAAGCCGCGAATTTCAACTGCGTACCCCCGGCTTGGACGTGCTTGACACCTGATCCGGAAAACGGGTGTGTTGACGGTGTTTATGGTGAGTGGGGCTGGGTTTGCCCAGAAACCCGGCCTCTTGAGATTGCGCTCCAATGCCACAACTATCCTGCTGGCACCTGGGTCTTCGACATCGCTGATTTCGTCGATGTCCTGTGGAAGAGCAAGACCAGTGGCGCTTATGTCGTCCAACTGAGATTTTACCCAAATTGATGTAACTCACTGTTAGAAACAGGGCGCTTCTATCCGGATCTTCACCGGACTGAGGCGCCCTGTTTTACCCTGGGGAGGCGATTCAATATTCTTTCTTGACATGGAACCGGCGCTTTCTTATCCTTATCTTATAGATACGGCATTTCCAGTGAACCAAAACGCCCGTCCGGAAAGGAGTTCTTCATGAAGCTGAAATTGATTGTCCTGTCTTTACTGCTCTTGCTCGCAGCCGCTGCCTTTTCACCCTGCTTCGCCGCGGTCGAATGGAGCGTTCAGAAGAAGCTGCAACTGGAGGCGCCGCCCGTGGACGTCGCCGTCTCCCCGAGCGAAAAGTGGATCTACGTCCTCACGGACCGGGGGGAGGTCCTTATCTTCACGAAGGACGGCAGTTTGAAGGAAATGATCGAGGTCGGCAAACACATCGATCAGATCAAGGCCGGCCCCAGGGACGATCTGCTGTACCTCGCCAGCAGGAAGAACAAGACGGTGGAGTTCGTCGATCTCGACTTCATCCAGAACATCGACACGGCGGGATCGCCCTTCAAGGGGCCCGCCGACGCGCCGGCGGTCATCGCCGTCTTCACCGATTTCGAGTGACCGTACTGCGCGCGGCTCGTGCCGCTACTCGAGCAGGTGCTCGGGCAATATCCGAAAGAGGTGAAGTTGGTTTACAAGAATTTCCCGCTTCAGAACCACAAGTTCGCCATGAAGGCGGCGACCGCGGCGATGGCCGCCGACGGCCAGGGGAAGTTCTGGGAGTTCCACGATCTGCTCTTCAGGGATTACAACAGGCTCAATGACCAGAAGATCAGGGAAATAGCGAAGACGCTGGGGCTGGACGAGAAGGCGTTCGAAAAGAAGATGGCCGATCCGGGGATCGTCCAGAAGATCAGGCAGGATTACATGGACGGCGTCAACGCCGGCGTCACCGGGACGCCGACGATCTTCGTCAACGGGAAGCTCCTCAGGAACCGGTCGCCGGAGGGATTCAAGGAGATCATCGACAGGGAACTGGGAAAGGCAAGGGCGAAAAGATAAATTTCAGGACAACCTTGACATATTTACCTGCCGGCGCAATGATGCATTCAAATACAGGCCGTTGACGGCCCGGCAGGGAGAGGAAACGCAAATGGACAGACGATATTTCAAGATGTGGATCGGGGCGTTGCTGGCCGTCTTTCTCATCGCCGGATGCGGGGGCGGCGGCAGCAGCTCAATCAGCGCGCAGACGGGCACGTTGAACGTCTCGCTGACGGATGCGGCGGCCGGCGGCTTCGACGAGGTCAATGTCACGGTCGGCAAGGTGCGCGTCCATAAGAGCGCAGACGCCGAAGAGGGCGATGCAGGCTGGAGCGAGATCGTCCTCGATCCCGCCCGTAAGCTCAACCTGCTCGACCTCCAGAACGGCGTCCTTGAAAACCTCGGCGAGACGTCGCTTCCCGCAGGCCATTACACGCAACTGCGCCTCGTCCTGGTATCAAAGGATGGCAAACCATACACCAATTCGGTGGTCCCGGCCGGCGGGGAGGAGATCGCCCTCGTCACGCCGAGCGCCGTCCAGAGCGGGATCAAGCTGATCAACCAGTTTGACGTAGCCGCCGGAGAGCGGGTCGATTTGGTTCTCGATTTCGACGCCCTCAAGTCGGTCGTGAAGCGCGGGAAAGGCGCCTACGCCCTCAAGCCAGTGATCAGGGTCTTCCCGATGGTCGTCAGCGGCGGCATTACAGGTTTCATCGATATGACAGGCGTTGAAAATCCCATGGTGACCGCACAGTTAAACGGCGAGATCGTAACGGGCACGACACCCTTAGAGACAGGCGAATTCAAACTATCGCCATTGGTTCAAAGCTCGACAGCCGGAAATTATACCGTGGTTATCACCGCAGACAATCGCGCCGCCACGATCATCAGCGGCGTGCCTGTGACTGCCCAAGAGGATACCATAGTGAGCACGAACGATGCGCCGATTGTGTTGCCGGCCTCTGGGGACCCTGCGACTCGCAACGTCAGCGGCACAGTGACATTGAATCCGACGAGCACCACTACGGAAGTGGCACTTGTGGCGGCCAGGCAAAGCATTACCGAAGACCTGACAGTAACGATCACGGAACAGAATGTTGCACTGACCAACTCAACCGGCGATTATACCCTGACGCTGCCTATTGCCGCACCGCTGCTCGGTGAATACGGCGACGGAACGCTGCCGATCACCTTTGCAGAACAAGCCGACGCGGCAGGAAAGTATACCGTCAAGGCCTCCGCGGACGGCTACACGCCGCAGGAGTCAGAACTACTGTACATTTCCACGGAGGATAAAACGCAAGACTTTGAATTGACCGTGGCGCTGTAGAGCGCCAACGCTTCTTCAGCAGGAAGGGACCCGTCCGGGGCCCTTTTATTTTCCGGCCGCCGCTTGGGAGCAGGCGCACCTATAGACAATTGATCAACCAATCGGAGACCCAGGAAAGCCGGGCCTTCAATTCTCGATGACGTAGAGATACCCGCCTCCCGCTTGGCGGAAGTCCCCCGTGGCCAGGTTGTCGTCGTCGATTAATTTATCGATCTTCGGAAGCTCCTCCCCTGGAGCGGCCATCCCTTTTTCCCGACGCCCGGCCCCTGCCTGAATCAATAGAGGAAACCGAACATCCACAGGGGGATCTTGTTTCCGTAGCCGGTTTCGATATCATCGGCGGCGATATAACTTTTTTTGATGTTTTTCATCAAATCGGCTATGGATCATCACAGTGTGCAAAGGTCTCATGTTGACTTGCCGGGGCAACAATACGGCCGCAAAGATTCCTTTGCCGGTCCGGTGAAGGGAGAATAAAAGCAAATGCAGTGCCGGAATCATCCGGATCGCAGGGCGCTGGCGGTCTGCCAGAAGCACGAAAGGGGTTATTGCCGGGAGTGCTGCGAGTGCCTGAATATCGATCATTGCTGCGAGTGCAGCGACAAGAAACTCTACTGCCGGTTCAGGTCCCAATGCATCGTCTGGGAGCTGTCCCGCGACAGGCGCAAGAATGATGTCGGCTGATCAATCCTCGATGACGTAGAGGTAGCCGCCCCCCCGCTGGCGGAAATTCCCCGTGCCCAGGTTGTCGTTGTCGATCACCTTGTCGACCTTCTGCAACTCCTCCCCGGTGAGGGAATGGCCGGAAACAGCGATTCCCGCCGTGATGCCGCCTTGATTATACTCCCAGTTCCACTGGCCGCCTATGGGCGGTGTCGTGCTGAAGAACGCGCCGATGAACGTCGCCGCCTCCGGAGGGGTGACCCCCGGGGCTGTGTCGGCCGGATAGGTTTCATTTTCCAGCTTGAAGGTCCGGAAGGCCTGGGCCGCCGTCCTGACCTCCGTCGCCAGGCGCGCCGCCTTGGCGCGGAGCTGATAATCGCGGTACATCGGAACTGCGATCGTCGCCAGGATGCCGATGATCGAGATGACCATCAGGATTTCGATTAAAGTGAACCCCCGGAAGGTGGAAAGGGTTTGTTTCATGGGCGGAATTCTACCTAAGGAAATCGATATGTCAAGAAAATATGTGACAATTTGCAAATTGGAGGCTTTGCGGCTTTCTTATAAATAACTCCCTTACAAATTTGCTTGACTTTCTGAATTTGATAGCATAATAAAGCGCCCAAGCGGGAATTTATGGTCAATTGCTCCGCTATATAAATGTGCTAAAGAGCCGGTAAGAGATTGTCAGCCCGCGCTTTGGCGCGGGTTTTTTTATTAGGAGAAAACGCATATGCAGATTTCATCGGAAAGCATCAAGGCGGGACATCCGGACATCGTGGCGGACATGATCGCGGCTCACATCATCGCCGCCATCCTGGATAAGGAACACAAAAAAGGCATGGACATCAACACCATGCCCCACTGCGGCGTCGAGGTTTTCCTGGGCAAGGGGCTCTGCGTCGTCGGCGGCGAGGTCAGCACGAGGACCTACATAGACCTGGACAAGTGCGTTCGGGAGACGGTCCTCGGACTCGGCTACAACGACGTAGCGGTGGGCCTCAACGGCAACTCCCTGGGGGTGCTCAACGCCATCATCCCCCAGTCGCCCGACATCAACATGGGCACGCGGGCCGACGACGGCAAGTACAAGGAGATCGGCGCCGGCGATCAGGGGATCATGTACGGCTTCGCCTGCGACGAGACCCCGGAGCTCCTGCCGCTCCCCTACGTTCTGGTCAACCGTCTGATGCGGGCGTTCGAGAACTGCGGCGATCCCGTCTTCGCCCCGGACGGGAAGGGACAGGTCTCGGTGGTTTACGACGACGAGACGGGCGCGCCTCTCAGGCTGGCCAAGGTCCTGATGTCCAACGCCATCGATTACCGCTTCGTGAAGAGGAAGGACCCCGCCGCGATCGAGAGGAAGGCCAAAAAGATCGCCTTCGACTGCCTGAAGGATTGGGTGGACAAGGAGACGGAATTCATCTTCAATCCTACCGGGGAGTGGCAGGCGATCAATTCGTGCAGCGCCGCCGATTCCGGCGTAACCGGCAGGAAGCTGGTCGTCCAGTTCTACGGCGGCTACCCCGGCGCCCAGCTCGGGGGCGGCGCCGTCGTCAACAAGTCGCCGGAAAAGGTGGACTGCTCCGCCGCCTTCGGCTCGCGCCACGTCGCGAAGAACATCGTCGCCGCCGGCCTCGCGAAGAAGTGCTCCGTGCAGCTCGCCTACGCGATCGGCATCGCGAAGCCCTTCTCGATCTACGTCAACACGTTCGGGACTGGCAGGATCCCCGACAAGAAGCTGGAAGATATCGTCGGCAGGCTTTTCGATCTGACGCCGGCGGGGATGATCCAGCGTTTCAACCTCCTCAACGGCGACCTCTACCGCCGGATCCCGCGGACCCTGTTCCTCGACGGCTATCCCTGGGAAAAAACCGACATGGTGAAGGCCCTGAAGAAGGAGGCGGGGAAATAGGCTGTAACTGTGCCCCCTTTAACACTTCCGGGTATGGAAAGACGCCCTTCCGGGGCGTCTTTTTCGTAAATCCCGTTGGTGAACCTCTACATGGCCTGTCGCTGGGAGGTTCACCAAAAATCTGGTCACCGGCAGAACAACATACACCACCGAGTCAAGGATAGGCGATTTGTTAAAATGTTCACAATTACGGATTGAAAGATGTTAACGACCGAGCTAACTGGCGGCGGCCACAGCATAGCAAGAAGAATTAGCCCGCTATTCCGCCGTCCAGTTCAGCGGATTGTTCGAGTTTCTTCTGTCTCTTTTCGACCTCTCAGTTTCGCTCTTATAGTGCGGGGATCACGTGCGCAATGGAAAAGCCCGAACACTATGATCTGGTCGTCTTCTATTGTGAAGTATGTGGCGTACGGGAATCTCCTGAGTAGACAGCGCCGGAATCTGCTGTGAACCTTTGGATAAATCAGAGGATTGTGAGTAATCTCACCGGCGTAGGCATAAAACATCCGAAGAAATTCCTCGCCAAGACCCCGGGACTTAGCCTCATACCATGTGTAGCCAGAAATAATATCTTCCTCAATTTCGGGAACGAAACGTAGCGTGTGCGTCATTTCCTTCTTTCTATTCTTGTCCGAAGTTCCTCAAGAGATAAAAGGTCCCCTGGAGCAGCCTCATACCTTTTGAGCCTTATGTCCAGTTCCTCCATATGGCTCTGAGGGACTGGCACCACAGACTCATCCGAAGCGATGCTATCCCACAAATCCTCAACCAAAAGGATCTTTTCCGGCGTACTCAATTTATTAATTTCAGAAATATCGCTCACGCGCATTGTGTTGCTCCTTTCTTAGTACTTGATGTTTGCCCTAATACAGCTGTTATTGATCTTACGGGGCACTTTGTTACGTATAGCAGGAAGTTGTCCACGCTTCGACGCTCCCGCCTGCTCCATATCAATATATCGTTGGTAAGACGTTAGCTTTCAACATTCACCAGATCACTTCGATGCCATACTTTGGGATATTGCCATCATTGGTCAGCAGGGGCATCTGTTCAAGGATAGACTGTGCAACAATCATGCGGTCGAAAGGATCTTTGTGGATATCCGGAAGGCCGCACACGAAAAAGGCGTGTCGCATCGTAATCGGAAGCGGCCGGATCGCGTTCAACGACATCTGCCTCACGAGATATACATCCGGCTCGCTGGGAAGCTGAAGTCTGCCCAACTGCGCTTTGATCGCTATCTCCCAACCGGAAGCAGCACTGAGGTAGAGTTCGTTTTCGGCATCCTGCACGACATCCCGCATTCGGGGAGAGATCCGGGGATTGTCGGTAATCCACCACAGGAAAGCATGGGTATCCAGCAGAACTTTCACGATTCAAATGCCCGAAGCAGATCATCCGGAAGGGGGGCGTCAAAATGATCCGCAATGATGATTTCCCCCTTGGCCGTTCCAGGGACCCGCTTGACGATGTTGAGATCGACGGGAACGAGCCGGGCCACCGGCTTGCCCGCCTTGGCGATCGTGATCTCCTCCCCGCTTTCCACCTTCGTCAGCAGCCGGGACAGGTGTGTTTTCGCTTCATGGATATTAACCTGCATCATCCACCTCCGTTTTTCTTGTAGACTAAGCAGTCGACTAAGTCAAGAGGAATCAGGGGTAAAACCGGCCGGCCACCGATTTTGCGGAGACAAGCATGACGGGAAATATTGATTGACATGTCAATCAGCCTCTGTTAGGCGGAAATGCAACGGCATCAGTCGTGTTTCTCCACGGGGCGGCAACGGCTAGCGTTTCTTTTCACGGAAAGGCGACCTATGGAAGTGATCGAAACGAAGGTGGACAAGCAAGATCCCCAATATTTGGAAAACTACGCCCGCATGGAGGAGATGGTCGCCCGCCTCAACGAGGAGCTCCGGATCGCGCGGGAGGTCAGGTCGGAGAAGTCCCTGGGCCGCCTGGCCGAGCAGAACAAGCTTCCCGTGCGCAAGCGGCTGGAGCTGCTCCTGGACAGGAACACCCCCGTCCTGGAGATCGCGCCGCTGGCCGCCTACGACATGTACGACAAGGGCGTGCACGGGGCGGGGAGCGTGGCCGTCATCGGGGTCATCCACGGCCGGGAAGTCCTCGTCCTGGCCAACGATCCCACGATCAAAGGCGGCACCATCTATCCGCTGGGCGTGAAAAAGAGCCTGCGCTGCCAGCAGATCGCCATGGAAAACAGGCTCCCCAAGATCAGCCTGGTCGATTCCGGCGGGGCTTATCTCCCCTTGCAGTCCGAGGTGTTTCCGGACGCGGACGACGGGGGTCGCATCTTCTACAACCAGGCGATAATGAGCAAGATGGGGATCCCGCAGATCACAGCCGTCATGGGCCTCTGCACGGCCGGGGCCGCCTACATCCCGGCGATGAGCGACGAGGTGGTCCACGTCAAGGGGACGGGGGCGATCTTTCTCGGCGGCCCGCCGCTGGTGCGCGCCGCCACGGGCGAGGTTGTGACGGCGGACGAGCTGGGCGGCGCCGACCTGCACTGCCGCGACAGCGGCGTTTCGGATTACTGGGCCGAGGACGACGCCCACGCCCTCCAGATCGTGCGGGACATCGTGCGCAACCTGCCCAATCCGGGCAAGACGCGGCTCAGCACGCGCCCGCCCCGCCCTCCCCTCTACGATCCGAAGGAGATCTACGGCATTGTCCCCCGCAGCCTGAGCACCCTCTACGACATCCGCGAGGTGATCGCCCGGATCGTGGACGGCAGCGAATTCCTGGAATTCAAGGCCCTCTACGGCCCGACTTTGGTCTGCGGCTGGGCCTACATCCACGGCTACCCGGTCGGGATCCTGGGCAATTACGGGGTCCTCTTTTCCGACAGCGCGCTCAAGGCAACGCAGTTCATCGAGATCTGCGACAAGCGCGGCATCCCGCTCGTCTTCCTCCAGAACATCACCGGCTACATCGTCGGCCGGGAGTATGAACGGAGGGGCATCACCAAGGACGGCCACAAGATGGTCAACGCCGTGGCCACCGCCACGGTCCCCAAGTTCACCGTGATCGCCGGGGCCTCCTTCGGCGCGGGGAACTACGGCATGTGCGGCCGGGCCTATTCGCCGCGCTTTTTGTGGATGTGGCCAAACGCCGAGATCGGGGTGATGGGCGGCGAACAGGCGGCCAACGTGCTGATCTCCGTGAAAAACGACCAGCTCGCCCGGGAGGGCCAGCCGCCCCTCGACGAAAATGCTATCAAGGCGATCAAGGAGCCGATCGTCGCCGCGGCCCAAAAGGAGGGCAACGCCCACTATTCCACCGCCAACCTCTGGGACGATGGGATCCTCGATCCGGCCAAGACGAGGGACGTCCTGGGACTGGCGATCTCGGCCTCGCTCAACGGTCCCATTCACAGCGGGCCCCAGGGCCACGGCCTGTTCCGCATGTAGGGGGGCGGTCATGTTCGGGAAGATACTTATCGCCAACAGAGGCGAGATCGCCGTCCGGATCATGAGGACCTGCCGGGAGATGGGGATTTCCACGGTGGCCGTCCATTCGGAGGCGGACCGCAGCGCCCTCCACGTCCGCTGCGCCGGCGAGGCCGTGGACCTCGGCCCCGCGGAACCGCGGGAAAGCTACCTCAATATCGAAAAGATCATCGCCGCCGCGCGGGAGAGAGGCGCCGGGGCGATCCATCCCGGCTACGGGTTCCTCGCGGAAAACGCCGCCTTTGCCGAGAGGTGCGAAGCGGAGGAGATCAGGTTTATCGGACCGCCCGCCGCGGTGATCCGGTCCCTGGGGGACAAGACCGCCGCCCGGACCATCATGCTCAAAGGGGCCGTGCCGGTCATCCCCGGGATGACCGAACCCGCAAGCGACCTGGCGGAGCTTTCCGAACGCGCGCGGGAGATAGGCTACCCGGTCCTCCTGAAGGCCGCCTCCGGCGGGGGCGGCAAGGGGATGCGAGTCGTCTCCGGCCCGGAAGGCCTGAAGGACGCCTTCGCCGAGGCGGCGAGCGAGGCCCTGAGCGCCTTCGGCGACGGGGCCGTCTATCTGGAAAAATACCTGGAAAGGCCGCGCCACGTCGAGGTCCAGGTCCTGGCCGACGCCCGCGGGAATATTGTCCACCTCTGCGAGCGGGAATGCTCCCTCCAGCGCCGCCACCAGAAGATCATCGAGGAGTCCCCCTCGCCCGCCCTGACCCCGGAGCTCCGCGAAGCGATGGGGAGGGCGGCCGTCAGCGCCGCCCGCGCGGCCGGCTACGTAAACGCGGGCACGGTGGAATTCCTCCTGGACGAAGGGGGACAGTTCCATTTTCTGGAGGTCAACACACGCCTGCAGGTTGAGCATCCCGTGACCGAGATGATCACCGGTATCGATCTGGTCCGGGAGCAGATCCGGATCGCCGCCGGGGAACCACTCCCGTTTCGCCAGGAGGAGATCAAGGCCAGGGGGCACGCCATCGAATGCCGCATCTACGCCGAGGACCCCGAAAGAGGCTTCCTCCCCTCGCCGGGGGAGATCCTCTGCCTGCGGGAGCCGGCCGGGCCGGGCGTCCGCGTCGATTCCGGCATCTACGGCGGCTTTGCGGTCCCCACCGCCTACGACCCCATCCTGAGCAAGCTGATCGTCCACGCCGAAGACAGACCCCGCGCCGTGGAGAGGATGATCCGCGCCCTGGAGGAATACGTGATCCTGGGCGTCCGGATCCCCGTGCCTTTTCTTCTCGATGTTATCAAATCCGATTTCTTCCGCCGAGGGGAAACCCACACCCGCCTGATCGACGAGCGGTTTGCCGGCTGGAGGCCGCCCCCCGGACGGGCCGACCTGGCCTGCCTCGCCTACGCGGCCTTCCGGATGACCCCTGGCCGGGGCGGCCGGACGGGCGAGGGGCGGGAACAGGACCGCTTTCCCACGCCCTGGGAAACCCTGGGCAACTGGTCGTTGTAAGGAGAAAAGGATGGAATTTTCTCTGCTCGTCAACAATGAACAAAAAACCCTGACCATCGTCCCGGACCCCTCCGGCGAGGGCCGCCTGGCCCGGCTGGACGGGCGGGAGTATCGCCTCCGGTGGACGCCCGTCAACGACCACGAGTGGCTCCTGGACGTCGACGGGCGGCTCATCCCGGCGTATCTGGCGGAGCAGGGAGACGAGGTCCGGATCTCCATCAACGGCGAACTGTTCAGCGTCGAGGATCTTGCCGCCGCCGACCGGCGTCCCCGGCGGCGGGGCGGGCCGGACGACCAATCCCGGCAGGTGACCCCGCCCATGCCGGCCGCGGTGGTGCGCATCCTGGTCGCCGAGGGCGAGACGGTCAAGAGGGGCCAGGCCCTGATCGTTCTTTCGGCAATGAAGATGGAGACCACCCTGACCGCCCCCTACCGGGGTGCGGTGAAGAAGATCAACACGGCCGTGGGCGCCCAGGTGATGCCGGGCGAGATCCTCCTGGAGATCGAACCGGCCGGGGAGGAACAGGATGGAGCGTGAACTTCTCTATGAGATCAAAGGAGAGACGGGCCGGTTGACGATCAACCGCGAGGCGCGGCGCAATGCCATCAGCCGGGAGATGATGGCGGAAATAATGAACCGCCTGGAGGAGGCCGAAGCGGACCCGGCCGTTCGCGCCCTGTGCATCACCGGCGCGGGCGAGAAGGCCTTTTGCAGCGGCGCCGATCTGGCCGCGACCCTCTCCGCCGGGGGGGACATCGCGGCGGGGGCGCGCCAGTACGCCGAGCTCCTCAAGCGGATGGCCCGCGCGGGGAAGCCCCTCGTGGCCAGGGTGAACGGCGCCTGCCTGGCGGGCGGCCTGGGATTCATGCTCTCCTGCGACATCGTCATCGCCAGGGACGACGCTACGTTCGGCGCTCCGGAGGTGAACGTCGGGATCTTCCCCATGATGGTCGGGGCCCTGCTCTACCGCCACGTGGGAAGAAAAAAGGCGATGGAGATGGTCCTCACGGGGAGGCGCCTCACCGCCTTCGAGGCGGAGCGGATCGGCCTCATCACCCGGGCGGTCCCGCCGGAGAAACTCGACGAGGCGGTGGAGGAATGCCTCGGCGATCTCGCGCGGAAGAGCCCGCTGGGGATCGCGATGGGGAAAAGGGCGTTCTACCGGATGGCCGATCTGCCGTTCGAGGAGGCGCTGGATTATCTAAGCGATCAGCTCGTCCAGGTCGCCGCCACCGAGGACGCAACGGAGGGGATCGCCGCCTTCCTCGAAAAGAGGAAGCCGGTCTTCAGGGGGAGATAGGCAAAACGGCTTGGAAATCATGCTCCCTCCGCGCGCTGTACATTTTTCGTTCCGAAAAATCTACAATGCGCGCATCCGGGACATGATTTCCAAGCTGCACAGTGATCTAACAGAAGGGAGGCTGACGTGAGCTCGCTATGGGTCAAGGACAACTTCGATTTCGAACGCCCCTGCATGATCACCTGCGCCCTCTCCGGGGTGGTAGCCAACCGCGCCCAGTGCCCGGCCATTCCTTACACGCCGGAGGAATACGCCGCCGAGGCGAAGAGGGCCTGTGAGGCCGGGGCCGCCGTCGTCCACATCCACGCCAGGAAGCCGGACGGCGCCCCGTCCTACGAGGTGGCCGACTACCGGAACATCTACGACGCCGTGACGGCGGCCTGCCCGGTGATCATCAACTTCTCCACCGGCGCCATCGGCATCACCGTGGACGTGAAGATTGCCCCCGTGAAGGCCATCCGGCCGGCGATCGCCGCCCTGAACATGGGCTCGATGAACTATGCCAAGTACAACCCCCAGAAGAAGAGATTCGTCTTCGACTTCGTCTTCCCCAACCCCTTCGCCGAGATCATCGCCCTGGTCTCGGCCATGAAGGAATGCGGGGTTAAGCCGGAGATGGAGTGCTTCGACGCGGGCCATGTCGGCAACAGCTTCCCGCTGATCGACATGGGGCTCCTCGCGCCGCCTTACCAGTACAGCCTCATCATGGGGGTCCTCGGCGGCATCCCGCCGACGGTGGAAAACCTGGCCCAGCAGGTGCGCCTGCTCCCGCCCGGAAGCGACTGGCAGGTGATCGGCATCAGCGACGACCAGTGGCGGATGGCGGCGGCGGCCATTGCCCTGGGCGGCAACGTCCGGGTGGGCCTGGAGGATAATTTCTACGTCTCGCCGGAGGTGATGGCCAAAAGCAACGGCGATCTGGTGGACAAGGCCGCCCGGATGATCCGCGACCAGGGCCGGCGGCCGGCCACAATCGAGGAATGCCGGGCGCGGCTGGGACTGATTCACACCTGAGAAGCGCCGAAGGAGTCCAGCATGGATTTTTCATTTACCGAAGAACAGAGGATGTTCAGGGATTCCGTCTACCGGTACGCGAAGGAACAGCTCGCCCCCCTGAGCGAAGAAGCGGATCTGAAGGGCGAATTCAATTTCGAGATCTGGCGCAAACTGGGCGAGATGGGGCTTCTGGGCCTCCCCGTCCCGGAGAGATACGGCGGGGCGGGGGCGGACTTAGTCACCTGCTGCCTCGCCGGCGAGGCGGTCGGCCACGCCGGCGTGGATGGCGGCCACATCCTGGCCTGGGGCGCGCACACCTACCTCTGCGCCGCCAACATCCTCCAGCACGGGACGGAGGAGCAGAAGGAGAAGTATCTCCCGACGCTGGCGACCGGCGAATGGATCGGCTGCATGGGGCTGACCGAGCCTGGCTGCGGCTCCGACGCCGCGGCCCTGACCACCACGGCAGTGCGCAAGGAAGACAGATATGTCCTGAACGGCTCGAAGACGTTCATCACCAACGCCCCCCTCTCGGAGGTCTTCATCATCTTCGCTACCCTCGACAGGGCAAAGAAGCACAAGGGGATCACGGCCTTTATCGTGGAGCGGGGCTTCCCGGGGATCTCCACCGGCAAGCCGATGCACAAGATGGGCTGCCGCGCCTCGACGACCTCCGAGGTGTTCCTGGAGGACTGCGAGGTCCCCGCCGAGAATTGCCTGGGGGGCGAGGGAAACGGCTGGCTGATCGCCCTGGGCGGCGTGGAGTGGGACCGCAGCACCATCGTCGCCCCTTTCCTGGGCGGCCACACCTTCATGCTGGAGAACTGCGCCCGCCATGCGAACCAGCGGTGGGCCTTCAACCGGCCCATCCGGGAGTTCCAGTCCATCCAGAACCGGATCGCCGACATGAAGGTCTATATCGAAGCCGCCCGGCTCGCAGTTTACCGGATCGCCGCCTCCAAGGACAGCGGCGTCGCGCTCAATCCGCTCACCGCCGCGGTAAACAAGATGTACCTGGGGGACAGGGGCTTCGAGATGGCCTCGGAGGGAGTGGACATCTTCGGCGGCTACGGGTATATCCACGAGTATCCCGTCGAGAGGATCCTCCGGGACGCGAAGCTCGCCCAGTTGGGCGGGGGGACTTCCGATATCATGCGGATGATCGTCGCCCGGTTCATGATGATGTGAGGGGAAAAAGAGATGGACTATGAGCTATCGGATGCCCACAGGTCGCTTCAGGCGGAGATGGGGAGGTTCTGCCGGGAGGAGATCGCCCCCGGCGCCGCCCTCCTGGATGCGGCAACAACGGAAGAGGCGGCCGCCCTCATGAAGGCCAACCTGGGGAAGCTCGCCCGCGCCGGCTGCCTGGAGCTCGCCCTCGGCGATGATCCGCTCGCGAAGTGCGTCGCCGGCGAGGAGCTGGCCCGGGCCTGCCCCGCGACGTTTCTGACGGCCATGTCCTCGGCAACCGCCTTCGGGAGGGCCGTGCGCCGCTTCGGCACGAACGGCCAGCGGGAACTTTATCTTCCGCCTCTCGCCGCAGGCGAGAGGATCGGGGCCTTCGCCTGCACGGAGGCGGAGGCGGGCTCCGATCTGGGAGGGATCGCAGCGGCGGCGGAAAAGCGGGAGGGTTGCTGGGTCTTAAACGGCGAGAAGGACCTCGTCACGAACGCCCCCCTCGCCGACGCCTTTGTAGTCCTCGCCTGGACGGAGAGAAGCGCCGGTCCGGAGGGGGGAATGACCCTCTTTCTGGTGGACAGGACCGCGGCAGGGGTGCGGGTCGGCCCGGCGGTCGAGACGATGGGCCTGCGCGGCGCGCCGACCGCCGCGCTTCGCCTGGAGGACTGCGTCCTCGGGGAGGACGCCGTCCTGGGGGCCGCCGCGGGCGCAGGTTATAACCAGGTGCGCCTGATCGCGCAGGAAGTCGATCTCGCCCTCGCGGCCATGTCCGTGGGGATCGGCATGGCCTGCATGGAGGAATCCACCCGCCGCGCCAAGACGAGAAAGGCCTTCGGGAAGCCCATCGGCCTTTTCGAGGGGGTGGGCGCGAAGCTTGCTATCATGTTCACTTTCACCGATCTGGGCCGGATGATGACCTGGCGGGCCGCCTGGGCCGAGGCGCAGGGCGAGCCGGATGCCGCCGTCCTCGTTTCGTGCGCGAAGCTCTTCACGAGCGAGGCGGCGACAAAAATCGCCTCCCTGGCCATGCAGGTGCACGGCGGCCACGGCTACCTGAAAGGAACGGCGGCGGAACGCCTCTATCGCGACGCCCGGTTCGCCGAACTCGCCTGGGGGACCTCGGAGATGCAGCGGGCCCTGATCGCCAGGGACAGCCTGGACCGCTTCCGCGGCGCCTGAAAGATGGCAAGGCAAGAAGAGTGTTTGGAAATCATCTCCCGGAAGCGCGCATTGTAGATTTTTCGGAACGAAAAATGTACAGCACGCGGAGGGAGTATGATTTCCATATTACACGAATCTCACGAAATGGGGGACGGACGGCATGTACGATGAATACTTCACCGAGGAACACCGGATCTTCCGGGAGAGCGTCAGAAAATTCGTCGAGCGGGAGCTCCGGCCCCATGTTGACCGCTGGGAGGAGGAAGAGGAGTTTCCGGTGGAGCTCTACCGGAGGTGCGCCGAGCAGGGGTTCCTCGGCCTCGGCTATCCCGAGGCCTACGGGGGCCACGCCTGCGACCGGTTCATGTCCATCGCCTTCACCGAGGAGATGATCCGCTCCGGCTCGGTGGGCCTTGTCGCCGGCCTGGGGAGCCACAGCATCGCCCTGCCGCCGGTCCTCTATATAGGAACGGAGGAGCAGAAACGGCGCTTTGTCGTCCCGGTCCTCAAAGGCCAAAAAATCGCGGCGCTCGGAATCACCGAGCCCAACGCCGGCTCCGACGTGGCCAATATCCGGACCCGCGCCGTGCGCGACGGGGACCATTATGTCGTCAGCGGCGCCAAGACCTTCATCACCAGCGGCTGCCGCGCCGATTTTATCACCACGGCCGTCCGGACCGGGGAGACGGGATACAGGGGGATCAGCCTGCTTGTGATCGAAAGCTCCACCCCCGGCTTTTCGGTCGCCAGGAAGATCCGCAAGATGGGCTGGAACGCCTCAGACACGGCGGAGCTCTCCTTCGCCGACTGCCGGGTTCCGGCGGAAAATCTCCTGGGCGGCGAGGGGCACGGGTTCGCGGCGATCATGGCCAATTTTCAGGATGAACGCCTGGCAATGGCCGTCATGGCCCACTCAGTGGCAGCGCTGGCCCTGGAGGAGTCGCTCCGCTACGCCAGGAGCCGGGAGGCCTTCGGCAGGACCCTGGCCGGCTTCCAGGTGACCCGCCACAAGCTGGCCGACATGGCCACGCTCGTGGAGGTCGCCCGCGAATTCAACTATCGGGTCGCCGCCCGGATGGAGGCGGGAAAGGACGCGTTGAAGGAGGTCTCGATGGCCAAGAACTTCGCCTGCCAGGCCTGCGACCGGGTGGTCTACGACGCCGTGCAAATCCACGGCGGCTACGGTTACGCGAGAGAGTATCTCGTGGAGCGGCTCTACCGCGATTCGCGGGTCCTGAGCATCGGCGGCGGCACGACGGAGATCATGAAGGAGATCATCGGCAAGGTCGCGCGGTTCTGAGACTGCCCGCGGGTCCCGCCCTTCGGCGCCGCCGAATATGGTTGACACCAAGGAGCGCCTTTTCTATACTTCTCCCGGATAATTCTTCGTGACCTCTGCTCGCAAGTTTGAGGGGAAAATCCTTTTCCCGTTACCGGCAAGGGGGATTGGCTATGGCGAGAACACCGAGTCGTTCGCTGGACCGCCTCGTGGAAGAGCAACTGGCCAGGTGGCACAGCATGAAGGCCGAACGGAAGCGGGAGGACGCGAGACCCGGTCCCGTGATCACCGTGTCCCGGGAAGCGGGGAGCGGGGGCAGCGAGATCGCCCGGCGCCTGGCCCGCGAGCTGGACATGGATCTCATCGGCGCCCAGATCATCCAGCAGATCGCCGAGCGGTCGGACATGAGCGAAAAGGTCATCGCCTCCCTGGACGAGAAGGATGTAACGAAGCGGGACAGCTGGCTCACCTCCCTGTTCCGCACGCGCCATCTCTGGCCTGACGAGTATCTTCAATACCTGACCAGGGTCATCGGGACCATCGGCAAGCAGGGCAACACCGTCGTCGTCGGCCGGGGCGCCAACTTCATCCTCCCCCCCGAGGAGACGTTCCGCCTCCGCCTCATCGCCCCCCGCGAGATCAGGATCGCCAACGTCATGCGGGATTCCGGCGCCGACTTCGAGAACTCGGAGCGGTACGTCTTCAAGACGGACGGCGACCGGGCGGCCTTCATGCGCAAGCATTTCCACGCCGACTGGGCGGACCCCATCCACTACGACCTTATCGTCAATACGGGGAAACTCGGAGTGGAAGGGGCCGTGGCGGCGATCAAACAGGCCTTTCTGTTCTGGAAGGAGAGGCGGCCGGGAAGAGCCAGCCGTGAAACCGGCCGTCGCGACCGGCCGTGATCTCCTCCATGCGGGCGGCAAGCCTGCGGGTGAGCGGCCCGGGGACGTCGCCCAGGGTCCTCTCCTCTACCCGACGGACGGGAAGGAGTTTATTCGACGTGCCGGAGAAGAATATCTCCTCCGCTTCGTCTAAAAGCACCGGGCTCAGGCGGCCGGCGCACGTCTCGATCCCCATCTCCTCCGCAACCGTTAGCAGTGTTTTGCGCGTGACGCTTTGGAGTACCGTCCCCAGCGAGGGCGTCAGAAGCCGGCCCTCCCTGACGAGGAAGAGCGATTCGGTCCCCCCTTCGGCCAGGAACCCCTGCGTATCGAGCAGGATTGCGTAATCGAAGCCCCGCTCGCGCGATTCGATCCGGGCCGCCATTCCGTTGACGTAATTGGCCGCCACCTTGGCCTCGACGGGGACCGTCTGGGGGTCCAGCCGGCGCCAGCGGGAAACGCACGCGGTCACGCTGCCGTTCCCCGTTTCCTGCCCGCCGAGCGCCTCCTCCGGGGAAAAAACGAAGACGGCAACCTGGAATATCCGCCGGGGGGGCAGGATCTTGAAGGAGATCTCGGGATAGAAGCCGAACACCTTGATGAAACCGCTCTGGAGGCCGTTGCGCTTCACCGTCTGCAGGACGGCCTCCTGCAGTTCTTCCGGGGAGAGGGGCGGCGCCATTTCGAGCAGCAGGGCCGATCTGAAGAATCGGGAGACGTACTCGTCCAGGCGAAAAACGGCCGGCCCGTCCGCAGTTGCGTGAAACCCGATCACCTCGAAAATGGCCGATCCCCGGCCGAAGCTGTGACACATGATATGGACCTTCGCCTCGTCCCAGGGGCAAAACTCCCCGGCCAGATACACCTCGCGCTTGTTCATCATCCCCAACCCTCCTTGAGGCGCCGCGGCAGGCGGCGGCCGTTTGTAATACAGCCCGTAAGGCCGCTCAGAAAATGGTGGCATTTTTTTTGTTTTCTGCTATCCATAGGCGGCCCGCGCCAGGCCGATCCCGGCGGCGCGGTGGCGGCACTTTACCAGAAGAACGGGAGGATTACAACCTTTTGGATTCATCTTTGGACGAAAATAACAAACTCCTCATAACGCTCCAGGACATCACCTTGCGCCTCGGGGGGAAGATGCTCCTCCCCGGCACCTCCTGGGAGATCCGCGCCGGGGAAAACTGGGCCATCCTGGGACCGAACGGCTCCGGGAAATCGGCGCTGGCCAGGGCGATCAAGGGCGAGGTGCCGCATGTCCGGGGGAAGCTGACCCGCCACGCGTCGGAAGCGCGGGGAGAGAAGATCGGCTACGTCTCCTTCGAACTCCAGGAGCAGATCCTCCTGCGCGAGGATCGTCTCGAGGAGGCCCGTTTCTTCAGCGGCGGGAAGGCGCATTCCCTGACGGCCGGGGATGTGCTCCGGGAAAACGACGGGGACCGGGCCGCCTTTGACAGCCTGGTGGACGCCCTCGGGCTCCGCCCCCTGCTCGGCCACGGCATCCGCACCCTGTCCAACGGGGAAACCCGCAAGCTCCTGATCGCCCGCGCCCTGCTCCCCTCTCCGAAGCTCCTGATCCTGGACGATCCGTTCGCCGGGCTGGACGCGGACAGCCGGAAATCCCTGGCCTCCACCATCACGGCGCTGATGGAAAAGGGGACGCAGATGATCCTGGTGACGCACCGGATCGAGGAGGTGGTCCGGGGCGTCTCGCACCTGCTGGTCATCCGAGACGGCCGCGTCGTTCAGGCCGGACGGCGCAACGAGGTCGCCGCGCCAGAAATGCCGGAAACACCCGCCGGGAGGCCGTCGCCCCTTCCGGAGGGTCTTCTGCCGGCGCCGGACGAAAGTCCTGCGGCGCCGCCCGCCGCCGCTCCTCTCGTTCAGATGAAAAACGTCCATGTCGCCTACGGGGACCTTACGGTCATCGAGGACCTCAACTGGACCGTCCGGCGCGGCGAACACTGGGCCGTCGTCGGACCGAACGGGTCGGGCAAGACCTCGCTTCTTGGCCTGATCACGGGGGACAATCTGCAGGTCTACGCCAACGAGGTCTTTCTTTTCGGGAAAAAGAGGGGCGAAGGGGAAAGCATCTGGGACATCCGGCGCCGGATCGGGCTGGTCTCGCCCGAACTGCAGCTCCGCTACCGGCGGCTGGCGCCCGTCCGGGAGGTAGTTCTTTCCGGCTTCTTCGATTCGATCGGCCTCTACCGGCAGACGACCCCCGCCCAGGAAGCCCTGGCCGGGCGGTGGCTGGAATGCCTCGACCTGAAAGATATGGCGGACAGGACGTTCAGTCATCTCTCCTACGGAGAAAAAAGGCTGGCGCTCATCGTCCGGGCGATGGTCAAATCACCCGAGCTGCTGCTTTTAGACGAACCCTGCCAGGGCCTGGACCGGGCCAACCGGGAGATGGTGCTGGCGCTCCTCGAGAATATCGGCAGGCGGACGGAAACCGGCCTGATCTACGTCACGCACCACGAGGAGGAGATGATCCCCTGTATCGACCGCTGCCTGAAGCTCGGCAAGGCCGGGGCAAGGATAACGGACCTCCCCTCGCGCACCGCGGCGGCGGAAGAGCGATGCCGGCGGCAGGCGGGCGGCTGAGGAGAGAATTGATGCAGATACTTCTTGACATGCAGGGTCGTTATCCGTATGTTTTGCTCGCAAAAAAGCAATTCCTTATCAATCAAACGATGACGAATCCGCGGGAAGTAATCAAACCAGTCGTACCGGCGGATCCCGGATCGGGGTCCGGGACAGGCGCCGGCGTCCTGACGGGCAAAGGGCAGGCCGGTGATTTGTCGGCGCTCTGCAACGCCCGTAGAAAACAGGCGAAGGAGAAACGACCGCCATGGAAGAGAAGGCCAAAAAGATCCTGATCCTGGACGACGAGGAGGTGATCCTCAGGACGTGCACGGACATCCTCGACGGCACGGGGTTCGAGGTCATGACGACGACCTCCGTGCAGGAGTGTTTCGCCATCGCCGGCGGCGGGGACGTGGATTTGTTCGTCACCGACATCATGATGCCCGAACTCAACGGGGTCGAGGTGATCCGCCGCCTGCGGAAAAGCAATCCCGGCCTCACCGTGGTCGTCATCACCGGCTATCCCTCCATGGACACGGCCCGGGAGGTGATGAAGCTCGGGGCCTACGACTACATCCCCAAGCCGTTCACGCCCAAGGAGCTCCGGGATACGGTCTTCGACGCCATCGGCAAACAGGATCCGAAGAAGGCGATCCGGGAGACGCTGGTCCTGCAGATACTGGACCGGACGGTCGACGATCCCGATTTCTTCGACCGGCTCTACGTCGAAGGCGCCGACGCCCTGAAAGACTACGACATCAGCCCGGAGGCAAAGAGCGCCATCGCTCTCGGGGACGTGCGCTGGATCGAGGAAAACGTCGGCCGGCTGAATGAAAAACAGATGATGGCGATGGTGAGGAGGCTGGAAAGAGAGATATGGTGATTTTTCCGTCAAGGAGCCCCGAGCGTGGCTAAAGTGATAATCGGCTGCTGGCAGGACGACCTGATCGACAATCGAAACACACCGAAACGCCTGATCGAGGACGGGTATCCGGGGCTGGATGAATTCGAGAAAGACAATCGTCTCCGGGCCTTTATAGGCTGGGACGGTTTTTTTATTTTCGACCGCGAAGCGCCGGTCGTCGACATGTTCAGGGCGTACGTCCAGAAAGTGCAGGAGGAAAGCTGCGGCTATTGCACCCCGTGCCGGATCGGCACCAAGATAGTGGCCGACAAGCTCGCCGCGATAGCGGACGGCTTCGGACGGGAGCAGGACCTCGCGGAAATCCGCAAGCTCGCTCAGGTTATCCGGGATTCGTCCCTGTGCGAACTCGGACACACCTCCATGAACGCCCTCCTGAAGGCCCTGCAGATCATGCCTGAGGTCTTCGAACAGGCCGTGCGGGAGCGGCAGCCGGTTCCGCGCGGGGCGTATCATTCGCTCGCCACCGCGCCGTGCATCGAGGCCTGTCCCGCGCATCTGGACATCCCCAGCTACGTAGATGCGATCCGGAGCGGCAATTACTTCGAGAGCCTCGCGATCATCGGCCGCAAGAACCCGCTGGCCGGCGTCTGCGGCCGCGTCTGCGTCCGGCCGTGCGAGTTCGTCTGCCGCCGGGAGGAACTGGACGAACCGATTTCCATCAAATACCTCAAACGCTTCGTGAACGACCAGATCTTCTCCTACGCGACGACCCGGCTCAAGTCGGTCGAACCTACCCCGCTTCTTTCGGACAGGAAGATCGCTGTTGTCGGCGCCGGGCCGTGCGGCCTGACCGCGGCGTTTTTCCTGAGGCGGAAGGGCTACGGGGTCGACGTGTACGAAGAACTCCGGGAGCCGGGCGGGATGAGCGCGGTCGGCATCCCCGACTACCGCCTGCCCCGCGAGATCATCAGCACGGAGGTGAACCGGATCGCCGCCGAGGGGGTGGAATTCCATTACGGCGTCCGGATCGGGAAAGACGTAACGCTCAAACAGCTCCGCTCCGAACACGACGCCGTCCTGATCGCCATCGGCGCCCACGGCAGCAAGACGGTCGGGATGGAAGGCGAGGAGACCAAGCCGGGCGGGCTTGTCGCGGGCGTGACATTCCTGAGGGACCTCAATCTCCTGCATCCCAGAGGCGAGTTCGCGCCGCCGGAAGGAAAACACGTGGTCGTCGTCGGCGGCGGGAACGTCGCGATGGACTGCGCGCGCAGCGCCCGGCGCCTCGGCTACCCGAGGGTGAGCGTCGCCTACCGGCGGACCGAGAAAGAGATGCCCGCCGACAACGAGGAGATCCGGGACGCCAAACTCGAAGGAATCGAATTCCATTTTCTCACGCATCCGATCCGGCTGGAAACCGCCGCTGAAAAGGTCACGGGCGTCACCTGCATCAGGATGGAACTCGGGGAGCCGGACGCCTCGGGCCGGCGGCGGCCGGTCGAGGTCAAGGGCTCCGAATTCCTGCTTGCCTGCGATATCGTCATCCCGGCGATCGGACAGGCGACCGATCTTTCGCTAATCGGCGGCGACATGCCGATCAAGACAACGAAATGGGGCACGTTGGAGGTGGACGAAGATACGCTCATGAGCAGCCGGGCGGGGATCTTCTCCGGCGGCGACTGCGTGACGGGGCCCAAGGCGCTCATCGACGCCATGGGCCAGGGCATCCACGCCGCGCATTCGATCGATCTGTACCTGCGGGGCGAACAGATGGGGCCGCCCGAAAGTGAAAAAATCTTCAGGATGCTCAAGGCGATGGACCTGCCCCAATCGCCGGTGAACAGGGTCGGCAACAAGCCGCGGCGCCATCTCGAGCCCCGGCCGGCCGAGGAGCGCGTGGCCGATTTCAACGAAATCGAGGGCGGCTATATGCCCAAAGAGGCGATCCGCGAGGCGGAAAGGTGTCTCCGCTGCTACCGGATAGCCATGTTCGTGACGGAAGAGTGACGATGACGACAGCGACTGCGGAGAAGAAAATCATCACGATGACTATCGACGGGACGCCGGTCGGCGTGCCGGAAGGCTCGACAATACTGGAGGCGGCGCAAAAAGCGGGGGCGCGGATACCCACGCTCTGCTATCATCCTGCGCTGGCCGCCATCGGCTCGTGCCGCGTCTGTCTCGTTTCGATCGCCGGCGTGGGCCGGCCGGCCACCGCCTGCAACACGCAGGCGCTCGCGGGCATGGCGGTCACGACGCGCTCCGAAGAGCTGTTCAACCTCCGGCGCGAGGTGATCAAGATGATCCTCGCCCACCACCCGCTCAACTGCGCGCCCTGCCCTCTCAACGGCGACTGCCGGCTTCAGGACATGGCGTACGATTACGACCTGACGACCTTCGATTTCAGCGAGTACCTCCTCAAGACCGTCGAATTCCCGTGGAAGGAGTTTTCCTCGCCGATACTGGACTACCATCCGCGCCGCTGCATCCTCTGCGGCCGGTGCGTGAAGGTGTGCGCGGAGATCCGCGGCCTGGGCGCTATAACCATGAGCGGCGCCGGCGCCTACACCGTTGTCGAACCCGTGATGGCCGACCGGGAATCGCAGTCGCGCTGCATTTCCTGCGGCGAGTGCATGCGGACCTGTCCGGTAAACGCCATCGAGGAACGGATGGGCAGCGCGAAGGGCAAGCCGTGGGAAACCGTAAAGACGCAGACCACCTGCACCTACTGCGGCGTGGGATGCCAGCTCGATCTCAATGTCGTGGGCGGCCGCGTCGTCGGCGTGACCACGCAGGACGACGTCGGGGTGAACCGCGGCCGGCTCTGCTCCAAGGGAAGGTTCGGTTACACCTTCATTCACAGCCCCGAGAGGCTGTCGCGGCCTCTGGTCCGCAACGCGGCCGGCGAACTCGAGGAGACGACCTGGACGGCCGCGCTAACGCTGGTGGCCCGCGAGTTCCGCCGCATCCGCGACAGCCACGGCCCGCAGTCGCTCGCCGCCCTTTCCAGCGCCAGATGCACGAACGAGGAAAACTATCTTTTTCAGCGGCTGGCAAGGCAGGCCTTCGGCACGAACAATGTCGACCACTGCGCCCGGCTCTGACACTCCTCCACCGTGGCCGGTCTGGCCGCTGTATTCGGAAACGGGGCGATGACCAATTCGATCATCGAGATCGAGGACGCCGACGTCATTCTCATAACCGGGACCAACACCACCGAGAATCATCCGATCATCGCCCACTCCATCAAGCGGGCAGTCGAACGGGGCACCGCCAAGCTGATCGTCGTCGATCCCCGGCGGATAGACCTCGTCGATCAGGCCAATTACTGGCTGCGCCCGAGGCAGGGCACCGACATCGCGTGGCTCAACGGCCTGCTGCACTGGATCGTCAAGAAGAACCTGCACGACAAGGAATTCATCGCGGAGCGGTGCGAAGGCTTCGCGGAACTGGCCGCCGAGTTAGAGAATTATCCGCCGGAACGGGTCGAGGAGATCACCGGAATCCCGGCGGCCGAAATCAGGGCGGCGGCCGAACTGATCGGCCGCGCGGACCGCGTCTCCTTCCTGTACGCCATGGGGATCACCCAGCACATAACCGGAACGGACAACGTCAAGGCCATTGCGAATCTCGCGATGGCGACCGGAAACGTCGGCCGGCGGGGGACCGGCGTCAATCCGCTGCGCGGCCAGAACAACGTCCAGGGCGCCTGCGACATGGGCGCCCTGCCGAACGTGCTGCCCGGCTACGCGCCGGTCGCGGACACGGAGGCAAGGAAAACCTTCGCCGCCGCCTGGGGCGCGGACAAGCTCCCCGACGCGCCCGGTCTCGCCTCGACCGAGATCATACCGGCGGCGCATGAAGGCAGGGTGCGGGGCCTGTACATCCTGGGCGAAAATCCCGCGCTTTCCGACGCGAACGCCGGCCATGCGGAAGAGGCCCTTCGCAAGCTCGACTTTCTCGTTGTCCAGGACATCTTTTTGACTGAGACCGCGCGGCTGGCACATGTCGTGCTGCCGGGCGCCTCCTGGGCGGAGAAAGACGGCACCTTCACCAACACCGAACGCCGCGTTCAGCTCGTGCGCGCCGCCATCGAGCCGGTCGGGAACAGCTTCCCGGACTGGCGGATCATCCAGCGCATCGCCCAGCTCATGGGCGTCCGGTTCGACTACTCGTCTCCCGAGCAGATATTCAACGAGATCCGGCGGGTGGTCCCGACCTACGCCGGGATCAGCTACGCCCGCATCGAACGCGAAGGCGGCCTGCAATGGCCGTGCCCCAACGGCGACCATCCCGGGACGCCGTTTCTGCACGCCGGGGGATTCAAGCGCGGCAAGGGCCTGCTGACGCCGGTCAAATACCTCCCCCCCGCTGAACTCCCCGACGCCGAATATCCGCTGGCTCTGACCACCGGCCGGGTGCAGTACCACTATCATACCGGATCGATGACGCGCCGCTGCCGGAGTCTCAACGCGCTGGCGCCGGAAGCGATCCTCGAGATGAACCCCGCCGACGCGGCCGAGATCGGCATCGCCGACGGGGACAGAGTGGCGGTTTTCTCGCGCCGGGGCAATATCTCGACCCGCGCCGGGATCACGGAGCGCGTTCCCGCGGGCGTCGTCTTCGCCTCGTTCCACTTCGGCGAAACCCCGATCAACCGTCTCACCAACGACGCCCTCGATCCGATCGCAAAGATACCCGAATTGAAGGTGTGCGCCGTACGTGTCGAAAAGATTTGACTCCCTCAAGCATCGCCTGGGGCTGCTGAAGCCTTACTACCGGAGCCTCGGCTTCAAGCTGTTCGCCTTCATCAGCGGCATTCTGATCCTGTTTGCCGTCGTGACGGCCTATTACGCCGTCCGGGTTCAGGAAGAGCAGCTCATCGACGAGGTCCTCACCGGGGCGGACAATACGGCGCAGGCCATCGAGTATGCGACGCGAACCGCCATGCTGGAAAACAACAGGGGGAAAATAGGGGAGATTATCGCGCATATCGCGGGAAAGACCGAGGGGATAGAGGCGATAAGACTGATCGACAAGAACGGGATCGTCAAGGAGAGCACGGCGCCGGGCGATAAAGGGCGCGCTGTTCCCAAGACGGAGAAACAATGCGCCCTCTGCCACGCAGGGGAGAAGCCCCGCGCGGCGCTGGCCAGAGACCTCCGCACGCGGATCACCGCGGCCCAAGACGGGCGCAAGGTTATCAGCATAGCCCATGCGGTCTACAACGAGGAGGGCTGCTCCGCCAAGTGCCACACGGCGCACCCGACCGCGCAGCGGGTTCTCGGCGTTTTCGACATCACGCTCTCGCTCGCGGGCGTCGACAGCAAGATCGCGGCCAACAGGCGGCACATGATGGCGTTTTATCTGACAATAACGGCGCTCGCCGCGGTCATATTGTTTATCCTGATGCGGCCGATCAATGCGCTGATCGAGGGCCTCAAGGCCGTCGCCCGGGGAGAATTCGACACCGAAATCCCGGTCTTCGCCGGCGACGACCTGGGCAGACTGTCGAGTTCCTTAAATAAAATCATCGGAAAATTCCGCGGGGAGATCGAGTACGGGAACCTTCTGATGTACGACGCGGAATTGATCGGCAGGGAGGATGAACCGGCGGAAAACGGCGGCAAGAAACCAAACGGCGCCAGGAGACTCGACGGAGCGGGACCGTCTTTCCCGGAAATCTACGGCCGGATCAGCGATGAGACGCACCTGAAGATCGTGCGTTCGGTGAAGCTCGCCTCGCTCGGCAAGCTTTCCGCCGGGATCGCGCATGAGATCAACAACCCGCTCACCGCGGTGCTCAGCTACAGCTCGCTTCTCCTCGACAGGATCGACAGCCCCAAGGAAAAGGCCTGGCTCGAAACTATCGTTGAGGAAACGAAACGCTGCCGCAACATAGTCACCGCGCTGCTCGAGTTCTCGCGGCAGACAGCCCCCGAGAAGGTCCCGACCCATATCAACGAGGTCGTGGAACGCGCGGTCACTCTGTTAGGGAACCAGGAATCATTCCACAACATAACAATCGTAAAAAATCTCAACCCGTCGCTGCCCAGGGTCAAAGTCGACCGGGGACAGATATACCAGGTGTTCATGAACCTCATGATCAACGCCGCGGACGCGATGAACAACCGGGGCGCGCTCACTATCGAATCCCGCCGAAACGTAATTAAATCCGCCGTGGCCGAGGACCGCCACTTCGTCGAGGTTTCATTTTCCGACACCGGCTGCGGGATACCCCAGGAAAACGTCGAGCGCCTTTTCGATCCCTTCTTTACGACCAAAGACGCGAGCGTCGGCACGGGGCTGGGTCTTTCGATCTGTCACGGCATAATAAAACGCCATAACGGGAACATCAAAGTGGCCAGCAGAATCGGCGAGGGTTCGACGTTCACGATCTCGCTGCCCGTCAACGGAGAAGGCTGAATGAAACGGATAAAGCTGTTGATCGTCGATGATGAAATCGTCGTCCAGAGGAGCTGCGTCGACATTTTCGCGGAAAAGCGTTCAAAATATGATATCAAATACGACGTTAAAACCGTTTCCTCCGCCGACGAGGCGCTGCGCCTTCTGGAGACCGAGTCCTTCGACATCGTTCTCACAGATCTCAAGATGCCGGGACTGCCGGGGATCGAGCTTATCGTCAAGATCAAGAACAAACACCCGGAAACCGCGATCATCGTCATCACCGGTTTCTCCACCGTCCATACCGCCGTCGAGGCCATGAAACTCGGCGCGACCGACTTTATCCCCAAGCCGTTCACCCCGGATGAGATCCTCAGCGCGGTCGAGAATGCCGCGGTAAAAATGAAACCCTCCTGACTACTCGATCGTCCATGTCGTTGTGGACCGGGTGTCGCTGAGGACCACCCCCTGGGAGGCCAGCTCATCCCTGATCTCGTCGGCCCTCCGCCAGGCCTTCGCCTCCCGCGCCGCTCTGCGCTCCGCGATCAGGCCCTCGATCCGTTCAACGGACAGGCCCCGCTTCGCCGCCTCCCGCTCCCGGTCCTGGCGCAGGTAGGCGTCGGCTTCCTCCCGGAAAAGGCCCAGCACGGCGCCCATTTCCCGGATCGTTTCCGCCGCCCGGGAGAGGACGGGCCCGGAAACGGCCCTCCTTTTTCCCGCCAGCGCGGCATTGATCAGACGCACGGTCTCAAAGAGATGGCCGATCGCCCGGGCCGTGTTGAAATCGTCGTCCATCGCCTCGAGGAAGCACTCCCGAAGCGCCCCGATCTGCCCGGCAAGTTCGCTGTCCTCTGTGATACCGGCGGCCGAGGCGCCTCTCTCCGGACCGGAGAGATTCCCGAGCATCTTGAGCGCCGCATAGAACCGGGCCATCCCCTGCCTCGCCTCGCTCAGGGCGGCATCGGAAAAATCCACGGGGCTCCGGTAATGGCTCTGCAGCATGAACAGCCGCAGGACCTCGGGATGGAACTGCCCGAGGATGTCGCGGATGGTGAAAAAGTTGCCGAGCGATTTCGACATCTTTTCGCTGTTGACCCGCACGAAGCCGTTGTGGACCCAGTAGCGGGCGAGAGGCCTGCCGGTGGCGCCCTCCGACTGGGCGATTTCGTTCTCGTGGTGGGGAAATACCAGGTCCTCGCCCCCGCCGTGGATGTCGAAGGTCTCCCCCAGGTACCGCTGGCTCATGACGGAGCACTCCAGGTGCCACCCCGGTCTGCCCCGTCCCCAGGGGCTTTCCCACCAGGGTTCCCCCTCCCGGCTCGCCTTCCAGAGGGCGAAGTCGAGGGGGTTGCGTTTTTTCTCGTTGACGTCGACGCGGGCGCCGGCCAGCATGTCCTCGAGACCCCGGCCGGATAGTTTGCCGTACTCCGGAAATTTCTCTACCGCGAAGAAGACGTCCCCGTTGCCCGCATAGGCCAGCCCCTTGGCGATGAGCGCCTCGACCAGGCGGATCATCCCGTCGATATGCTCCGTCGCCCGGGGCGCGACCGTGGGCCTGGCGACGCCGAGAGCGTCCATGTCCTCGTCGTGCTCGCGGATGTACCGCTCGGCGATTATGTCGATCCCGACCTTTTCGCGGCGCGCCCTCTCGATGATCTTGTCGTCGACATCGGTGAAGTTCTTTACGTAGGTCACCTCGTATCCGCGCCAGCTCAGATACCGGGTGATGACGTCGAAGACCACCGCCGAACGGGCGTGCCCCACGTGGCAGACGTCGTACGCGGTTATCCCGCAGACATATACGCCCGCCTTACCCTCACGAAGGGGATGGAATTCCTCTTTTTTTCTGGTCTGGGTGTTGAATACCCTCAGCGGCATTGCTCCTCCCGGCCCTTCAGGGGTAAAGGGCCACGCGGGGCAGACCCGTTTCTTCCCTGAAACCGGCCATGATGTTCATGTTCTGTATCGCCTGGCCGGAGGCCCCCTTGATCAGGTTGTCGATCGCCGTGACGACGACGATCCGGCCGGTCCTCTTATCGACGGTCACGCCGATATCGCAGTAGTTCGAACCGACGACGGAGGAGAGATTGGGGAACTGGCCGCTCCGGCAGATGCGGACAAAAGGCTCGTCCCGGTAAAACTCCTTGTACAGCTCCGTCGCCTCCCGGGCGTCCGCCTCCCGCGCAAGCGCCGCATAGATCGTGCTCAGGATCCCCCGTTTCAGCGGCAGGAGGTGCGGCGTGAAGGAAATCCGGAGCTCCTTTTCTGCAAGCAGACTAAGCTCCTGTTCGATCTCCGGGGTATGCCGGTGACCGCCTACCTTGTAGGCCTTGAAAGCGCCATCCACTTCGCAGAAGAGGGAAGTGATCTGGGGCTCCCGGCCCGCCCCGCTGACGCCGGACTTCGAGTCGGCGATGACGGACGAGGGATCGATCCACCGCGAGCTTAAAAGGGGCGCCAAACCCAGGATGATGCTGGTCGGATAACAGCCCGGATTGGCGACCAGAGAGGTTTTGCGGATCCGCTCCCGGTAGAGCTCCGGCAGGCCGTAGACCGCCTCCTTGAGCGTTGCCGGGGAGGCATGCCGGCCGTACCACGCCTCGTACAGGGCCGCATCCCGGAGGCGGAAATCCGCGCTCAGATCGACGACCTTTCGCCCGGCACTGACAAAAAGAGGCGCGAATTTCATGGAAATCCCGTGGGGGAGGGCCAAAAAGATGAAATCGGCCTTCCCGGCCACCTCCTCGGGCGAGGCGTCGGTGTAAACGAGGTCCGTAAGCCCCGCAAGGGCGGGATACACTTCCGCGACCGGGACCCCCGCAAACCGCCGGGAGGTGGCCGCTACGACCGTCGCCTCGGGGTGGCCGACCAGCAGCCGCAGCAGTTCCTGCCCGGTATATCCGCTCCCCCCGTAAACAGCCGCCCTGATCATATCGTCTCCCCGCGTAAATTGAAATCATCTCCCGGAAGCGCGCATTGTAGATTTTTCGGAACGAAAAATGTACAGCGCGCGGAGGGAGCATGATTTTCAAAGAAACAAGGTTGTAAAGAAGGGCAGCTTCCGCAACTGCCCCTCGGTCCAAAAAAAAGGAGGCCGGCGGCCTCCCTCTGCCCTATCTCTTTGAGAATTGGAACCGCTTCCTGGCCCCGGGCTGTCCGTACTTCTTTCTCTCCTTGATGCGGGAATCGCGGGTCAGGAAGCCGGCCTTTTTCAAAACCGCCCTGAGTTCCCCGTCATACTCCACCAGGGCCTTGGCGATGCCGTGCTTGACGGCGCCCGCCTGGCCGGCCATGCCGCCCCCGCCCACATTGACATAGAGATCGAACAGACCTTTTTTCCCCGCCGTCTCCAGCGGCTGCTGGATGATCATCTTGAGGCTTTCCCTCGTGAAATAATCGTCAAAGTTCCTCTTATTCACCTGCAGAATGCCCGTGCCTTCCTTCATGTAGACCCTGGCAATGGCGCTCTTTCTCTTCCCCGTCGCATAAAAGCGTTTTTCCGTCATATCCCTCTCCACATCCCGATATCCGTTCCCGGATCACAAATTACAGCTCAAGCAGGCGCGGGCACTGTGCCTCGTGCGGATGTTCGCTCCCCGCATAGATCTTGAGCTTCTTGAGCATGGCCCTTCCCAGCGTATTCTTGGGGAGCATCCCCTTGACGGCCGTGCGCAGCAGCTCCTCCGGCTTCTCCCGGAGCAAGTTTCCCGCCGTGATGGACTTTATTCCCCCCGGATAGCCGGAGTGATGGTAATAGACCTTGTCCGTCAGTTTCCTGCCGGTAAGACTGATCTTCCCGGCGTTGACGACAATCACGAAATCGCCCGCGTCCAGATAGGGGGCGTAAATGGCCCTGTGCTTGCCCCGCAGCCGATGGGCGATCTCGCTGGCAAGCCTCCCCAGGACCTTGTTCTCGGCATCCACCAGCACCCAGTCGTGGATAATATCTTCCTTTTTTGCCTGATAGGTTTTCATCGTTTTCACCAATTGCACGTGAATTTGAACATTGGTAGATACGAAACTTTGACCTCTTTGTCAAGAAAAAACCTGCGTTAAATTTGAAAAGGGATTGGCTGCGCCACCCGGGGCTACCACACCCCTCCCTTTCCTATTCCGTAGAGCGAAAAAACCACCATCGCCGTCCGGTCGTCTTCCTTGTCCGTCACGTTCAGCTCGACGTTCCAGCACTGTTTCCGGTAATTGAGACCGTAGGCGGCCTCGACGGTCCTGCGGTCGAACTGGTTGCGCCTCAGCAGATAGGTCGCGGAAAGCGACGCAGTCAGCACCGCCTTCAGCGAGAGATTGATCTCCTCCAGGACATCGCGGGTGTAGCGATACCCGGCAGAGGCAGCATCCCCCCTGTCGTCGGACAGGGTCAGATCGTAATTTTGTTTGCGCCAGTGGCCGGAGTTTACGTTGTAACTGTTGCGCGCCGCGAGGGAAAAATACGGCAGCGGCGCCAGATCCAGCTCCACATCCACCGCGCCGAAAGGGCGGTTGTCCCCGGCCGGAGCGCTTACATCCCTTCCGGCCTCCTTTATGTCGTAAGTCTGGGCCAGCTTGAAGCGGAACAACTCCCGGTAGGCCGTCTTGCCGTCTTTTTCCTTCAGGCGGGCGAGGACGGTGTTGGTAAGAGCGTAGGTCAGGGTGTGCCTCCCCTCGACCCTCTCCAGAAAATCGGGGGGACGCTCCCGGGAGGGAGCGGAGACGTACTGATAGGCGATCTCCGGTTTGATCCCGTGCCTGATCTTCTCGACCTGCTCGCCGCCGATGGCAAAGACCCGGCTTACTTCCGTGGACAGAACGGCCCCGAGCTCAATCGCCTCCCTGCTCCCGGACCTGTCCCCGGCGGCGGCGGAATCGGTCCTCTCCCAGAAGCTCCCCCGGAATCCCGCCCAGGGCGTAAACCGGGCATAGGGGCCCATCTCGAGCGGCAGATAGAGGATCGGGTTGAACTCCCCCAGGTGCCCCCTTTGCCCCTCCCGGCGGTAGTAGCGATCGTATCCCGCGGTGAATTCCATCTGCAGGGGCGTGTCGAAGAGCGGGCGCCGGAAGCCTGTCAGGATCGCCTCCGGATATTTCTGGAGGGTGGCTTCATTGCCGGGGGAGGAAAAATCGTCGGTATAACGGGCAAGGGCGGTAAAATTATACAGGGACCAGTCCTTGACCGCCCGGACCGTGGAATCCAGCGACCCGAGGGATGCGTCCCCCAGAAAGGAGACGCGCCGGAACCGCTCGTCGGGATTGCCGGAATAATGATCCAGGTAATAATTGTAGGAGGAAAAATCCCGGAAGTACCAGGGATCCGAGACCCGGCGGATGTCGCTCCGGATCGAAAAACCGGGGGCGAGGAGGGCCTCCTGGTTGAGATAATAGGACCAGCGTTTCCGGTCTTCCTGCCAGTCGCGGCTCATGCCCCCGGCGGTTTCGGCGACCCGCCGGCGGTCGTTGATGAAATCGCCGTAGAGGACGCCGAACGATCCCTCGTTCTGAAAATAACGGAGTTCCACGCCCTCCTTGAAGCCGCGTTTCTCCAGGTAGCGCTGGTAAAAGGTCGCGTCGGCGCTGTCGGAAACGGCCCAGTAGAAGGGCAGTTCCACGTCCAGGCCGTTTTTGTCGCGGGAATAGGCAAAGCGGGGGAACAGCAGGCCGGTCTGGCGCGTCGTCTTGGCGGGGAAGATGAGGTAGGGCACGTAGAGGACGGGCACATCCCGGACCAGAAAGCGGCCGCCTTTGAGGGTCCCGTAGCCGTCGACGGTCAGTTCCAGCTCCCGCCCCGCCAGGCGCCAGTCGGGCTTGTCCCCGTCGCAGCTTGTCACCATGGCGTTTTCCAGCCGGTAGGTCGCCTCCCCCATCTTTGCGATCCTGTCCCCCTGAACGTAGAAATGGTTCCGGGCGATGAACATCTTCCCCGCCTCGACCCATCCGGTCCTCGCCGTGATGTCGAAGAACGCCCTCTCGCCCTCGAGCACGTCCTGCCCGCTCCGGAGAAGGACATTCCCCTCGGCGAAGGCTTCGTTCGCGGAGCGGTTCAAGGAGACGACGTCGGCCTTCAGAGACCCTTCGGGAAAGGCAATCAGCACCTTTCCCCGCGCCCTGAAGGTGTCCGCATCGCCGTCGTAGGCAATTGAATCCGCCTCGATGGTAACCGGTCCCCCGCGCAACTCGGCCTGCGAGGCCTCAAGAAGGGGAACAGCCGGGCAGGTCAAAAGCAGGATCGCCAATAAAAAGGCCCTTCCGAGTCTTCGCAACTTAACGCACCTCTCAGACCGCTGATTTATTATCCGAGACCTTTGCACAACCTGAAAATCATGTCCCGGAAGCGCGCATTGTAGATTTTTCGGAACGAAAAATGTACAGCGCGCAGAGGGAGCATGATTTTCAAAGGTCTCTATCCTTGGGAAATTATCTGATTTTCATAATCCTTGCTCATTGCCCCGTGGCATTTCTTGATCTCTCCCACCAGATACAGGGATCCGGCGGCGCAGACGAGGTCCTCTTTTCCGGCCAGCGACAGGGCGCGCCGCAGGGCGTCGCCGGGATCTTCCACGACTTCGACCGCCGGATTTAAACGCCTCGCCGTCGGCAGCAGGGCGGCGGGAGAGAGGGCCCGCTCGCTGTACGGACAGGTGAGGAGCACCCGGTCGGCCAGCGGGAAGAGCCTCCTGGCCATCGCCAGGTAGTCCTTGTCGCCCATGACCCCAAAGATCAGAAACAACCGGCGGCGGGGGAAATCCCTTTCCAGCGCCCGGCGCAGGACGGCCGCCCCCGCCGGATTATGGGCCCCGTCCACGAGCAGCAGCGGCGCCCGTCGGAGGACCTCCAGACGCCCTTCCCAGCGCGTCCGCTTCAGGCCTTCGGATATGGCCTGTCCCGCTACAGGGAAACCGGCATCCCCAAGCAGCTCGACGGCGCCCAGGGCCAGGGCGGCATTATTGAACTGATGCCTCCCGGCGAGCGGGCAGACAAGACGCTCGTGGCGGCGCCCGATGCCGCGGTAGGTAAACGTCCCGTCCCGGTGGATCGTCGTGCGGATATCCTTCCCCAGGCGGTACAGCGCGGCCCTCCGCTCCCGGCAGATCGCTTCCAGGGTTTCCAGGACCGGTTTCTGCCGGGCCGCGGTCAGGCATCTTCCCCTTGCCTTTATGATCCCCCCTTTTTCCCGGGCGATCTCGGCCAGCGTGCCTCCGAGATACTCCCGGTGTTCAAGGGAGATGTTGGTAATGATCGAAACGAGGGGAGTGACGACATTGGCTGCATCCAATCTACCCCCCAGACCGATCTCCAGAACGGCGATATCCACCTGCCGCCGCTTAAAGTGGAGGAAGGCCATCGCGGTCAGAAATTCGAAATAGCTCATCTCCTCCCGGATTTGCCCTTTCACCTCTTCGACGCAGATGGATGCTTCCCCGCGGCCGATCATCCGCCCGTCGATCCTGATCCGCTCCCGGAAATCGATCAGATCCGGCGAGGTGTAAAGGCCGGTCCTGTACCCGCCGGCGGAGAGGATCGCTGCCATCATCGCAGCCACCGATCCCTTGCCGTTCGTCCCGGCGATCAGCACCGAAGGGAAGCCGTTCTGGGGATCGCCGAGCCGCTCCAGCAGGAAACGGATCGGATCAAGCCCGAGGCGGATGCCCATTTTATTTAGACTGGTGAGATATTTGAGCGTATCCCGGTAGGTCATGGATGATTGCCTTGAGGGTCGCGGCCGGCTCAGATCCGGATCATCTGGCCGTCTTGCAGGATGTGAATATTGGGGATGCCCAGCCGGTCGATCTCGCGTCTTATCTCTTCGCGATACTGGACCTTCATGTGGTAGAGGTAGATCCCGTGGCGAAACGGCCCGAGTTTGGCCAGTTCGCCCGCGAGACCCGCAGGGGTCAGGTGGCCGCTCAATTCGGCCACATCCCTCAATTCTTCCGGCAGCGAGGTCTCGATAAAAATGGCCCTGATGCCGTCCCTCAGCCCCGCCACCCGCCAGATCTCATCCGTCGGACCCGTGTCCCCGACAAAGACCGCGGCGACATTGTCGCCCCCATCCACCGTTTCCACAACATAGGCAACCGTCTCCACCTTGTGATTGACCGGCACGGCGGTGGCGGCAAGCCCGCCGATTTGCAGCTTTTCACCGGGGTGGATGGCAAGATACCGCATCACCGGCTTTTCCGGAGAGGGAATGACGGAAAAATCGGGCCAGATGACGCCGTTGAAGATGTGTTTTTTGAGCGTCTCGATCACAAGGGGGGTGGCGACGACCCTCAGCGGTTGGTCCCGGTTGAAATAGCCGATATTGTCGGCCAGGGAGGCAAGCTCCCTGATATGATCAAGATGGGCATGGGTGAGCAGGATATTTTCAACGCCGGCCTGTTCCTCGAGCGTCAGGACCGACGTCACCGCCCCGGCATCGAGGAGGGTCCTGGCGTCGATCAGAAACCCCGTCAGGCCGTATCCGGCGATCTGTGAACCATGACAACCCAATACTCTGATTTCCATTCTCCGCCACCTTGTCGGCTTCGTAGAAAAGACCTTCGCAGAACCTGAAAATCATCTCCCGGAAGCGCGCATTGTAGATTTTTCGGAACGAAAAATGTACAGCGCGCGGAGGGAGGCATGATTTTCAAAGGTCTCGTAAAAAGTCCGGATGCCACGCTAAAGCTTCACCCTTCCCCGCTTTCGCAGGGGCAGCTTTTTTACAACGCCCGCCTCGCAGGCGGGCCTAATCAGGCGTTACCCTGAAGACCTCGTCGCCGGGGCGGACGCGGTCGACAACCTTGATGCCGACATAGTCGCCGGCTGCCGCGCGGGGAACTTTCTGATTGTTGACCTCCATGGAATCGAGGGACATGGTAAGATCCGTGGTGTGTCCCGTGAACTTGAGGGTATCCCCGATCCCGACCTCCCCGTCGGTGATCTTGACGGCCGCAACCCCCGGTTTTGAGAAATACTTGACCACCTCCCCGACTCTCCTTTCAGCCATGACCGGACCTCCTTTCGCATGACCTTGTCAGACAAAAGACCGCTCAGCGCCACCGCTGTCGGCAACTATATCGTTTCTGATTTAAAATACAAGGGGTGAAATTGAAGATATAAAAAGAGGACGGGATTGATTCCCGCCCCCCGTGCACATGCTATTTCTTCGCGGCCGGTGATTTCTTCTTTTCCTTCTCCGCCTCCGCATCTCGAACGAATTCAACGACGGACATGGGGGCGTTGTCGCCAGCGCGATAACCGGTCTTGACGATCCGCGTATAGCCTCCCGCTCTCTCCCGGTACCTTGCGGACAGCTCCCCGAAGAGTTTCCCCACTATCTCCCGCTCCCGAACATACCCGGCGGCCTGTCTTCGCGCGTGAAGATCGCCCCTCTTTCCGAGCGTGATCATCTTCTCCGCCACTTTCCTTAGCTCTTTTGCCTTGATGTCGGTGGTCTTGATCCTTTCATGTTTCAAAAGAGAAGTCACCATCGTCCTGAGCATGGCCTTGCGATGGCTCGTCGTCCTCCCCAACTTGCTCCCAAATTTACCCTGTCCCATCGAATATCATCCTTTCCTCTGGACAAATCTGACGGCTCCCTGAAAAGTCCATCCACTCTTTGCCTTTCTTGGATCGTTGCCGAATCGTCATTCGGCGTCGGCGGCATCCTCCTGCTGTTTTTCGACCTCGTTCCACGGCGGGAAATCCAGCTTCATGCCGAAGCCGATGCCGTAATCAGTCAGGATCTCCTTTATTTCAGTCAACGATTTCCGACCGAAATTCTTTGTCTTGAGCATTTCCGCTTCCGTCTTCTGAACGAGCTCCCCGATTAGATTGATGCCGGCATTCTTGAGACAATTCGCCGAACGAACGGACAGTTCCAGATCATCCACGTGCCGCAGGAGGATGTCGTTGATGTCTTCCTCCTTGGGGACCTCGCGCTCTTCCTCCTCTTCCTCGGCCTCGGAGAAATTAATGAAGGGATCAAGCTGCTCCTTGAGAATCTTCGCCGCATAGGCCACGGCGTCCTCGGGAAGTACGCTCCCGTCGGTCCATACCTCCAGGATCAGGCGGTCGTAGTCCGCAACCTGTCCCACCCTGGCATAGGTCACGGTATAATTGGCCTTTTTTATCGGAGAGAAGATCGCATCGATGTTGATGGTTCCTTCGGACTGTTCAGGATCCTTCTCCTTCTGGGCGGGGACATAGCCCTTGCCCATCTTGACGGCCAATTCCACCTTGAGGGAGGCGTCGCCCACCAGCGTGGCGATATAATGGTCCGGATTGAGGATCTCCACCGTCCCGTCGGTGATTATATCCGCCGCGGTGACGGCCCCTTCCCGGGAGGCATCGATATGAATGGTCCGCGACGCCCCCTGATTGAGCTTCAGCCGCACCCCTTTGAGATTCAGAATGATATCGGTTACGTCCTCTTTTACCCCGGGAATCGTGGAGAATTCATGAAGGACCCCGTCGAATTTCACGGAAACGATGGCCGCACCCTGAATGGAAGAAAGGAGGATCCTCCGCAGTGCATTTCCCAGGGTGATGCCGTAGCCTCGTTCGAGCGGCTGACAGCTGAACTCCCCGTAATAACGGGTATGGGTCGCTTCGTCGATCTCTACTCTTTTCGGTTTGATCAAACTGCGCCAGTTTCTCTGCATAATTTATTTCCCTGCCCTTCGGATACCTGGTTGATTGCTACTTGGAATAAAGCTCCACGATCAGCTGTTCCTTCACCGGCATCGTCAACTCTTCGCGGGTAGGAAGCGTCTTCACGACGCCCCTGAAGTTGGTCTTGTCAATTTCCAGCCATTGGGGAACGCCCCGCCTGGCTACTGTTTCCATGGCCTCGACGATCTTTTCGACCCTCCGGCTCCCTTCGCGGACCTGGATTTCGTCGCCCAGCCTGATCAGATAGGATGGAACGTTGACAGGCTTTCCGCCGACCATAAAATGGTTATGCCTGACGAGCTGCCTCGCCTCCGTGCGCGAATTGGCAAAACCCATCCTGAAGACCATGTTGTCCAGTCTTCTCTCCAGAAAAAGGAGGAGGTTGGTGCCGGTAATCCCCTTTTGACGGTCCGCCTTTTCGAAATATCCCCGGAACTGTTTTTCCAACAGGCCGTACATCCTCTTGAGCTTCTGCTTTTCTCTCAACTGGACGCCGTAATCGGAGAATTTCTTGCGCATCTGGCCGTGATCTCCCGGCGCATAACTACGCCTTTCAAAGGCGCATTTTTCACCGTAGCACCTGTCCCCTTTGAGAAACAGCTTCAAACCCTCTCTCCGGCATAACCTGCATGTGGATTCTCTATACCTTGCCAAAAATGCCTCCCTGATCAGTGATCACAATTTCATCGCGTTGTTCGTTGTCTTACACCCGGCGGCGTTTGGGCGGACGGCACCCGTTGTGGGGAATCGGCGTCACGTCGCGGATCAGGCTGATCCTGAGCCCCGCCACCTGCAGGGACCGCAGGGCCGATTCCCGCCCCGAGCCCGGTCCCTTGACGTAGACCTGCACCGTCCGGACCCCGTGTTCCCTTGCCTTCTTCACGGCGTCCTCCGCCGCCATCTGCGCCGCAAAGGGGGTGCTTTTCCTCGATCCCTTGAATCCCTGCATCCCGGCGGATGCCCAGGCAATGACGTTCCCGCTCAGATCGGTTATCGTCACAATCGTATTGTTAAAGGTCGACTGAATGTGAGCTATTCCCTCGGAAATATTTTTCTTTTCCTTTTTCTTCCCTGTTTTTCTGACTGGCTTTGCCATTGGTCCTCCGGATCAGTTCCCCTATTTCTTCTTGCCGGCAATCGACCTTCGCGGTCCTTTTCTTGTCCTGGCATTGGTGCTCGTTCTCTGGCCCCTGACGGGAAGCCCCTTTCGGTGCCTCAACCCGCGGTAGGTCCCGACATCCATCAACCTCTTGATGGACATGGACACCTCCCGCCGCAGATCCCCTTCCACCTTCTGTTCCTTGTCGATGATACTCCTGATGGAGGTTATCTCCGCATCGGCAAGCTGATCCGTTTTCGTGTCCGGGCTGACGCCGGCCTCGCGGAGGATCTCCAGCGATTTTGTCCGCCCGATCCCAAAGATATAGGTCAGGGCGATCTCCATCCTCTTATTCTTGGGTAAATCCACGCCTGCAATTCGTGCCACCTGACAACCTCCTGAAAATCTGAATCACATTATCCCTGGCGCTGCTTATGTTTCGGATTCTCGCAAATCACCCGCAATACGCCGCGCCTTTTGACGATCTTGCACTTCTCGCATATTTTCTTGACCGAAGAACGTACTTTCACGATCATCACTCCCCTGTCCGCCGGCGGCACGGCGCGGTGGCGCCGGCCGCCTTCGCTATTTTGTCCTGTAAACGATCCTTCCCCGGGTCAGGTCATAGGGAGACAACTCAACCGTAACCTTGTCGCCCGGAAGAATCTTGATGAAATGCATCCTCATCTTCCCGGAAATATGGGCCAACACGCGATGACCGTTTTCCAGTTCCACACGAAACATGGCATTGGGCAGGGGCTCGATCACCCGGCCTTCAACCTCTATCGCTTCTTCTTTCGCCATAATCTCCGCTCTGAAGCCTGCCGGTTCTTCAATGCCGGGTTACCCGCCCCTCACTGAAGCAGGCTGAGGATATCCGGCCCGTTTTCCGTCACCGCGACGGAATGTTCAAAGTGCGCCGAGAGCTTCCCGTCCTCGGTGACCACGGTCCACCCGTCCGGCAGAATCTTCACCCGGTAACTTCCCTCATTGACCATCGGCTCTATGGCCAGTACCATTCCCGGCCGAAGCTCGATCCCCCTGCCCCGCACGCCGTAATTGGGGATCTGCGGCTCTTCATGAAGGCTTCTGCCGATGCCATGTCCGACAAAATCCCTGACGACCGAAAAGCCGTCCGCCTCGACGCGTTTCTGGACGGCGGCTGAAACGTCTCCCAGGCGATTGCCCGCCTGCGCCTGCCGGATGGCATCGTAAAGGCCCTCCTCGGTCGCCATCATCAGCTTGCGCGCCGCCGCGGAGACAGCCCCCACCGGGACGGTGATCGCGGCATCGCCGAAATAACCCTTGTACTCCACGCCGAAGTCAAGACTCAGGATGTCGCCGGCAACGAGCGGCCTGTCCGACGGCATCCCGTGCACCACCTCGCCGTTGACCGAGGTACACAGGGCAAAAGGATAACCCCTGTACCCCTTGAACGCGGGTCTGACCTTCCTCTTGCGCGACAGCTCTTCGGAGAGGCTGTTGAGCTCGCGGGTCGTGACGCCCGGCCTGATCCTTTCCCGCAATTCTTTCAGGATCTCGGCAACGATCAGATTGCTCGTCCGCAGCTTCTCGATCTCCTCAGGCAATTTCAGGATGACCATGTCAATGATCCGATTTTCCGGCGGTCATGCCCCCCCTTGTCCCTCATCTTCTTCTGGCTATCTTGCCCTTCTTCATGAAACCTTCATACTGCCTTGTCAGCAGGTGAGTCTCGATCTGCCCGGCCGTGTCCAGGGCGACGCCCACGACAATCAGCAGGGCCGTTCCCCCGAAGTAGAAGGGAACGTTGAAGGAGCTGATCAGAATGCTGGGAAGGACGCAGACGGCGGAGACGTAAAGCGCTCCTCCGAATGTCAGCTTCGTCAGGATCTCATCGATATATTCGGCGGTCTTCTTGCCCGGTCTGATGCCGGGAACGTAGCCCCCGTATTTTCTCATATTGTCGGCTACGTCCACCGGATTGAAGGTAACTGCCGTATAGAAGAAGCAGAAGAAAATGATAAAGGCCACGTAGAGCAGTTCATAGCCCACCCGCCCCGGGATCAGCGCGCCGGCCACGGATTTCATCCAGGGATGGGGGATGAAATTCGCGATCGTCGCCGGAAACATGATGATCGAAGAGGCAAAGATCGGCGGAATGACGCCGGCCGAATTGACCTTCAGCGGCAGGTGGGTAGTCTGGCCGCCGTACATCTTCCTCCCGATGACCCGCTTGGCATACTGCACGGGGATCCTTCTCTGCCCGCTCTCGACAAAGACGATCACGCCGATGACCAGGACCATCACCACGATCAGGATAAGGACAAAGAAAATCCCCATCTCTCCCGAGAACAGGAGGCGGAAGGTGTTGATGATCGCCTCCGGGCCGCGGACCACGATCCCGGCGAAGATGATCAGCGAGATGCCGTTGCCTATCCCCTTCTCGGTGATCTGCTCGCCCAGCCACATGATGAAAGCCGTGCCGGCAGTCAGGGTGATCACGGTCATCAGACGGAACCCCCAGCCGGTGGTGATGACGATGGAGGCCCCGGTCGGACCCGCCATGTTCTCCAGGCCGATGGCGATGCCGAAACCCTGGATCAGGCTCAATACCACCGTCCCGTAACGGGTGTACTGGGTGATCTTGCGTCTCCCCGCCTCTCCCTCTTTGGAAAGCTTTTCCAGATAGGGGACGGCCACCGTCAGAAGCTGCAGGATGATCGAGGCGCTGATGTAGGGCATGATCCCCAGCGCGAAGACCGACAGATTGCTCAACGCTCCCCCGGCAAACATATCAAATAGTCCCAGCAAAGACCCTTTCGCCTGCTCAAAAAAGGCCGCCAACGCCGCCGTATCGATGCCCGGCGTCGGGACATGGGCGCCCAGCCGATAGACCGCCAGAAGCAGAAACGTAAAGAGTATCCGCTTCTGGAGCTCCGGTATCTTGGAGATATTTTTCAAGCCTTCTAACAAGTCAAATGACCTCGACGATTGTTCCGCCGGCGGCCTCGATCTTCTGCCGCGCCCCCCGGCTGATCATGTCCACCCTCAGGGAGAGGGGAAAGCCGATCTCCCCCTTTCCCAACACCTTGATCCCGTCCGCTTTCCGCTTCACCAGCCCCGCCGAGAGCAGCGTCTCGCGGTCTATGACTGATCCCTCGGGAAAGCGTTTCAATTCCGCGATATTCACCGTGGCTATGATCCGCCGCAGGGGATTGTTGAATCCCCTCTTCGGCAACCGGCGCGAGAGGGGCATCTGCCCTCCCTCGAAATTGGGCCTGACACTGTGGCCGGAGCGGGCGTTCTGGCCCTTTGCCCCTTTTCCCGCCGTCCCGCCGTGTCCCGAGCCGTCGCCGCGCCCCACCCTTTTTGGCTTCTTCCGCGAGCCTTTCGGCGGTTTGAGTGTTCCCAGATTCATTTCCCGCTCTCCTCGACTTCTACGGCAGTCACCAGGTGAACGACCTTCCGGATCATGCCGCGTATTTCAGGCGTATTGTTCAGCACGACGGTCCTGTTTACCTTCCCCAACCCCATGCCGCGCAAGACCCTGCGCTGGGCCTCAGGCCGTCCGATGAAGCTTTTCACCAGCGTAACTTTCAGCTTATTTCCCACAACCCACCCCTTAAGCGCTAATTTCAGCAATTCCTCTGCCTCTGACCGCGGATATGTCTCCCGGCGCCTTCAACTGTCCCAGCCCCTCGATGGTTGCCTTGACCAGGTTGTGCGGGTTATGCGACCCGAGACACTTCGTCAGGATGTTCTGGACCCCGGCAACTTCCAGGACAGCCCGAACCGCTCCGCCGGCTATAAGCCCGGTCCCTTCGGAAGCAGGCTTGAGAAGAACTTTTCCCGCGCCGTAATGGCCGATGACGCTGTAGGGGATCGTCCTGTTTTCGACCGCCACCTTGATCATGCTTTTCTTGGCCTGCTCCATGCCCTTGCGAATTGCCTCCGGCACCTCATGAGCCTTGCCCAGGCCGGCGCCGACCGATCCCTTCCCGTCGCCCACCACGACGATGGCGCTGAACCGGAAGCGGCGGCCGCCTTTGACGACCTTGGCCGTCCTGTTTATCGCAATCACCCTGTCGAGAAGTTCCACTTCTTCCATATTATTCATTTTCAACGATCGTTCCCTTCGCTATCGATTGTCGAATCGCAAGCCTAAAACTTCAGACCCGCTTCCCTCGCGCCTTCGGCCAGGGATTTTACCCGGCCGTGGTAGAGGAATCTGCCGCGATCGAAGACGACCTCGCCGATGCCTATGGCCTGGAGCCGCTTCGCCAAAAGAGCGCCCACCGCCCTGGCCGAATCGACCTTTTTCAAGGCGCCGAGAGAACCCTCCAACTCCTTGCTCAGCGTCGATGCCTCGGCCAGAGTCTTTCCCGAATCATCCGCAATAGCCTGAACATAGATATGCACGGCGGACCTGAACACGGACAGGCGCGGTCTCTTCTCCGTCCCGGAGACCTTTCCTCTGACTCTCTTCTTCCTCTTGGTCCTGATCTTTTCGATTCTCTTCGTTGCCAAAGTCCTACCTCTTCACGGTATGCCGAGTGCGGAGCACTGAGTGTCAAAACGCCTCTACTCAGCACTCAGCACTGAGCGCTTTGTTTTATGCCCCTACTGACTTGCCGACCTTGCGCCTGATCTTCTCGCCCGCATACTTGATGCCCTTGCCCTTATACGGCTCCGGCTTCTTCAGGCCCCGTATCTCCGCGGCCACCCGGCCTACCAGCTGCTTGTCGATTCCGGATACCGCGATGTTTACCTGCTTGTCGACCTTGACCTGGATGCCTGCGGGAATCTGATACTCAACCGGCGCGGAAAAACCGATCGTAAGCTTCAGTTTATCCCCGGCCACCTCCGCACGATATCCGACCCCCGATATCTCCAGGCCCTTCTCGAACCCGCTGCTTACACCCTTGACCATGTTCGCCACCAGGGTCCTGACCAGGCCGTGCGAGGCCCTCTCTTTTCTCCCGTCGGACGGCCTTTTTACCTCCACCGATTTCTCGCCCAGGATGACATCGACGCCCTGCGGGGCTTCCATGAACAGCCTTCCCTTGGGACCCTCGATCCTGATGACGGACTGATCCCGGGTTACTTTCACCCCGGGAGGAATTTCCACGGGCATTTTACCGATTCTCGACATTTAGCGTTCTCCCGATATCTAATACCAATCCAAACTATCAAAACAGGTTAAAGGCAACAGGTCATGGGTGATGGTTAGCGGCCTTTACCAGACATTGCAGAGTATTTCTCCCCCGAGGCTCAATTCCCTGGCCTCCTTGTCGGTCATTACCCCCTTGGAGGTGGAGAGGATGGAGACCCCGTAGCCGTCGAGCACCGCGGGAATCTTCTCGCCTTTCACGTAAACCCTTCTGCCCGGTTTACTGACCCGCTGAATATCCGTAATCACGGTCCTTTTTGCATCCGGGTATTTCAGATAGATTCTCAATACCTCATGGCCGCGCGAATCCTTCTTGACGTCATACCCGCCGATATAGCCGGATTTTTTCAACACCTTGGCAATGTTCAGATTGATGCGCGAGCTCAATACATCCACGCTCTTGAAATGAACGCGGTTGGCATTTCTGATCCTGGTGAGCATGTCTGCGATCGGATCGGTCATCCCCATATTACTGCCCCTCTTTCTACCAGCTTGATTTGATCACACCCGGGACTTCCCCCTTCAGGGAAAGATTTCTCAGGCATATTCGGCACATATCAAATTTACGATAATAGGCCCTCGGTCTCCCGCACAGCGGACAACGGTTATAGCTCCGCACCGAAAACTTCGGCTTTCTGCCGGCCTTCACAATCAGGGATGTCTTTGCCACTCTTAATCCTCCAGAGATATATCCTGCCGCCTTCAGTTCCGAAACGGCATTCCCATAAGCTTCAAAAGCTGCCGCGCCTCTTCGTCCGTTTTGGCCGTGGTGACGATGGCGATGTTCATGCCCCTGATCTTGTCCACCTTGTCGTATTCGATCTCCGGGAAGATGATCTGCTCCTTGAGGCCCAGGGCGAAATTGCCCCTGCCGTCGAACGACTTGGCGGAGATCCCCCGGAAATCGCGGATGCGGGGAATGGCCGCGCTGATCAACCTGTCGAAAAACTCGTACATCCGTTCTCTTCTGAGGGTTACGCAGCAACCTATCGACATCCCTTGGCGAAGCTTGAAGGTCGCAATGGATTTTCTCGCCTTCGTAACGATCGGCTTCTGGCCCGCGATCCTGGAAAGATCTTCCACCGCGCTGTCGATGACCTTCACATTCTGAATCGCGTCTCCAAGTCCCATGTTGATGACGATCTTCACCATCCTTGGCACTTCCATGGGATTCTGATAGCCGAACTCCTTTGTGAGCGCCGGAACGACTTCCCTGGTATAGTATTCTTTTAGTCTTGCCATCTTTCCCCAGCCTATGTATCTAAAATCTCATGACATTTACCACAGACACGCGCCTTTTTCCCGTCGTCGAGGATCTTATATCCGATCCGGACCCCGGTCCCGCATTTACCGCACAGATACATCACATTGGAGACGTGTATCGACCCTTCCTTCTCGACTATGCCGCCCTTGCCTTTGGCATCGGGCTTCTTGTGCCTTTTGATGAGATTGATCTTCTCCACGATGACCCGCTGCCGAGCGGCGATCGTGCTCAGAATCTTGCCCGTCTTGCCTTTCTCTTTTCCGGCGATGACCTTTACGGTGTCCCCTTTTTTCAGTCGCTTTTCCAGCATCTTTATTCCTCTGCCGTTTTCATGACTTTGATTTACAGCACTTCCGGCGCCAGCGATACGATCTTCATGAACTGTTTTGCCCTGAGCTCCCGCGCCACCGGCCCGAAGATTCTCGTTCCGACCGGTTCCATCTGGTTCGTGATGAGAACGGCGGAATTATCGTCGAATTTCAGGTAAGAACCGTCAGGTCTTCTTACCTCTTTTACCGTCCGGACGACCACCGCCTTCATCACATCGCCCTTCTTCACTTTCGAGTTCGGCAGCGCCTCCTTTACGGCAATGACAATAACATCGCCAAGGCTGGCATACCGTCTCTTTGAACCGCCGAGCACCTTGATGCACGCCACCTTCTTGGCGCCCGAATTATCCGCTACATTCAACACGGTCTGCATCTGAATCATATCAACACTCCACTGCGCAACGGTCCCCAACCCGCGGACACAAGCTCCGAACGCCGAGCCCCGTCAATCCCGCGCTGTTGTCTATCTTATTTTGCCTTCTCCAGGATCTTCAGAATCCGCCACCGCTTGTCCCTGCTCAGGGGGCGCGATTCCATGATGAGAACCTTATCGCCTATCTGACAGCTGTTCAAGTCATCATGGGCCTTGTATTTCACATAACGCTTGATGTATTTATAAAAATTGGCATGCTTTACGAGTCTTTCCGCCCGCACCACGATCGTTTTGTCCATCTTGTTGCTGACCACCACACCCTTGATCGTGTTCTTGTTGCCTCGCTGCTCCACTACTTTTCCTCCTTTTCAACCAGAACCGTCTTGATACGGGCGATATCCCTGCGAACGCGGCCCAGCATGGCAGGAGAATCCAGTTGTCCCGAGGCATGCCGAAGACGGAGCTTGGAGTACTCTTCCACGAGTTCCCTGTTCTTCTGCTGCAACTCTCCGATGCTAAGATCTCTGATCTCCTTAATTTTCATCAGACATCTCCCTTGCAAGGAACTTTGTTCCGATGGGCAGCTTGTGGGCCGCCAGGGTGAAGGCCTCCTTGGCGATCTCCTTCGAAACCCCTTCTATCTCATAGAGAACCACCCCCGGCTTGATCACCGCCACCCACTCTTCCGGGGCGCCCTTTCCCTTTCCCATCCTGGTCTCGGCGGGTTTTTTCGTCACGGACTTGTGCGGGAAGATCCTGATCCAGATTTTTCCCCCGCGCTTGACGTGGCGAGTCATCGCCACCCGCGCCGCTTCGATCTGCCTGGCCGTGATCCAGCCGCACTCGGTCGCCTGCAGGGCGTATTCGCCGAAAGCCACGGTGTTCCCCCGCGTGGCCTTGCCGCTCATGCGACCCCTCTGCAGCTTCCTGAATTTAACCCTTTTCGGCATCAACATCTTTAAAGCCCCTGTTCTGCCCGTCTGTCCCGGTCATGCACCGGGACGCCGGCCCTCGCGTAAAGCGCCTATTTCGCGCTCTCTTTCTTGCCCGGCAATACCTCGCCGTGGAATATCAGCACCTTTACCCCGATCAGGCCATATGCCGTATTCGCTTCGGTAAAACCGCAATCGATATCGGCCCTCAACGTATGGAGGGGCACCCGGCCCTCCCGATACCACTCCGATCTGGCCATTTCCGCCCCGCCCAGCCGGCCGCCGCAGTTCACCCGAATCCCCTTTGCCCCGAACTTGATCGCAGCGGTCACGCATTTCTTCATCGCCCGGCGGAAGGCGACCCGCCGCTCCAACTGCTGGGCAACATTTTCCGCTACGAGCTGGGCATCAATCTCCGGCTTGCGGACCTCCAGGATATTGATGATCACTTCGCTTTTGGTGATCACTTCGAGGTCCTTCTTCAACTTTTCGATCTCGGACCCCTTTTTCCCGATAATGATTCCAGGGCGGGCGGCATGGATGTTCACCTTGGCCTTATTGGCGGCCCTTTCGATTTCTATCCGGGAGATGCCCGCATGGTAGAGCTTCTCCTTGAGAAATTCCCTGATTTTGATATCCTCCTGGAGCAGCTCGCTGTAATTCTTTTCCGCAAACCACTGGGAACGCCACGTCTTTACGCCGCCCAACCTCAACCCTATCGGGTTAACCTTCTGCCCCAACTGCCACCTCCTTAACGATTACTGTTCATCCAGGACCACGGTGATATGACTTGTCCGTTTCTTTATTGCCGCGGCCCTTCCCTGGGCCCTCGCCCTCCATCTTTTCAGGGACGGGCCCTGATCGACGAAGATCTCCTTCACGAACATGATCTTCTCATCGATATTGGGGTTCTGTTTTGCATTGGCCAGGGCGGAATTGAGAGCCTTGCCGACAGGACCGGCCGCATATTTTCTTGTGAAAAGAAGGATCTGTTTCGCCTCCTCAACCTTTTTCCCTCTGACCAGATCCACCACCAGGCGCACCTTCTGGGGCGACATCCTTATATACTTGGCAACTGCTCTTGCTTCCATAACTGACTCCAAACCGCCAATGGAAAATAGCCCCGTCCGCCCCTTGCAAACCACCACTACTTGCGCAGCTTCGTCTTGCGGTCTCCGGCATGGCTGTAAAATGTCCTTGTCGGCGCAAATTCGCCTAACTTGTGCCCCACCATGTTCTCGGTCACGAAGATGGGGATGAATTTCTTGCCGTTGTGCACCGCAAAGGTCTGTCCGATCAATTCCGGGGTGATTGTGGAACGGCGCGACCAGGTCTTGATGACCGCCTTCCCCCCCGTGGCTTCCTGCCTTCTGACCTTCTCAAGAAGGCTTGCATCGATAAACGCGCCCTTTTTAATTGAACGTGCCACCTTTTAACCTCTTCTCTTTACGATATATTTATCGGTACTTTTATTGGTGCGGGTTTTATGTCCCTTCGTCGGCACGCCCCAGGGGGTACAGGGGTGACGCCCGCCGGAGGACTTTCCTTCGCCGCCCCCCATCGGATGGTCAACCGGGTTCATGACCACGCCCCTTACCTTGGGCCGCCGTCCGAGCCACCGCGACCGTCCCGCCTTGCCGATGCTGAGGTTCTCGTGATCGATGTTGCCGACCTGGCCGATCGTCGCCTTGCATTCCAGGAAGACCTTTCTGACCTCTCCGGATGGAAGGCGAACCTGGGCATAGCCCCCCTCCTTGGCCATCAACTGCCCGTAGGCGCCCGCCGCCCTGATGAGCTGCCCCCCCCGGCCCACCTTCAGCTCCAGATTGTGGATGAGCGTCCCCAGCGGGATATTCTTCAGAGGCACGGTATTGCCCGGCTTGATGTCGGCGTTTTCCCCGCTTACCACGGCGTCGCCCACCGCCATCTTGACCGGGGCGATTATGTATCTTTTTTCACCGTCGGCATAATTCAGCAGTGCGATCCGCGACGACCGGTTCGGATCGTATTCGATTGAACCGACGCGGGCCTCAATATCCTGCTTTTCCCTCCGGAAATCGATCAGCCGGTACCGGCGCTTGTGCCCCCCGCCGATGTGGCGGCTTGTCAGCCGCCCGTAGCTGTTGCGCCCCCCGGTTCTCTTCAGCGGGCGCAAAAGACCCTTCTCGGGTTCGGTTCTCGTAATCTCTTCAAAATCCGAACAGGTCTGAAACCTTCTGCCCGGCGACGTTGGTTTGTACTTCTTGATTCCCATCCCCTCTATCCCTCATCCCTGCTGGGTTTCAATTAAGAAGGTCTATGCGCCTTCCATCGTTTCAATCCGGCTGCCGGGCGCCAGGGTCACGACCGCCTTCTTCCAGGAGGGCCTTTCGCCCACGGTCCTTCCCGTTCGTTTCTTCTTGCCGCGGACATTCATGACCCGCACCGCCGTTACCTTTACCTTGAAGAGCTTCTCGACGGCCCGTCCGATCTCGATCTTGTTGGCGTCCGCATGCACCTCGAAGTTATACTGGTTCGCGGCGTCGCGGGCGAGGGTGCTCTTCTCGGTAAGCAGCGCCTTCCTTATGATCCGATGCAGTTCCATTATGATATCAAAGCCCCTTCAATTTTCTTGATGGCTGGTTCCAGGAGAACGAGATGCTCGTACTTGAGAAGATCATAGACATTGATCCCCTCCGAACGAACCATTTTGACCTCCGGGATGTTTCGCGAGGACTTCTCGAGCGCCGGCTGCGACCCGTCGATGACAAAAAGCGCCTTCTTGAAACCGAAGCGGTCGATCACCTCCTGAAACTTCTTTGTCTTGACTTCCGCCAGCGGGAAATCCCTCAGGACAGTCATCCTCTCTTCCCGGAACTTCATGCTCAGGGCGGAAACCAGTGCCAGTCTCTTCACCTTCCGGGGGACTTTAAAGGCGTAGCTGCGCGGGTGGGGTCCGAAGATGATCCCCCCTCCCCTCCAAAGCGGGGAGCGCGAGTGGCCGGCCCTGGCCCGTCCGGTCCCCTTCTGCCGCCAGGGCTTCTTCCCGCCGCCGCTTACGTCGCTCCTGCCCTTGGTCGAGGCGGTCCCGCTCCTGCGGGTGGCCATCTGCATCCGGACGACCTCGTAAAGGACGTCCTCATTCACCGGCGCGCCAAACACCGCTTCCTCGAGCTCGATCTCCCCGACCCTGTTATTATCAATATCGTACACACCTGCAACCAACATGTCATCCACCTTAAGAACCCGCCTGTTGACCCTTTTTGATCGCCTGCCTGATGAGGACAAACCCGTTCTTACAGCCGGGCACCGCGCCCTTGACCAAGATCACGTTTATTTCCGGTCGGACAGCCCATACCAGCAGGTTCTGGGTTGTCTTCCTCTCGCACCCCATATGGCCGGGGAGCCTCGTTCCCTTGAAAACCCTCGACGGATCCGCGCTGGCGCCGATGGAACCCGGCGCCCGGTGGAACATGGAACCGTGCGTCGCCCTGCCGCCGCTGAACCCGTGGCGTTTTACGACACCGGCAAATCCCTTGCCTTTCGTCGTACCGACGACGTCCACATAGTCCCCTGGTTCAAAAACATCTACGCTAAATTCCCGACCCGGTTCGCAATCCTCAAGATCCATCCTGAATTCCCTGAGAATGCGGAACACCCCCTTGTCCGCCATCCGGAAGTGTCCCTGAAGCGCCCTGGTCACATTTTTCTGCTTGAGGCGGCCGTAACCGAGCTGCACGGCGTCGTAACCATCCTTATCCCTGGTCTTTTTCTGAATGACCACGGAAGGCTCCACCTCTATGACCGTCACGGGAACGGCTGTTCCCTCGTCAGAAAACACCTGTGTCATCCCCAGTTTCTTGCCGATCAGTCCTTTTGCCATCATCTCTCTCTTCTTGCCCGAATACCGGCCCGTCCGCCCAGGACAACCGAACGCCCCCCGGAGTCTCGCCGGCCGCTAAGTCCTACAACTTGATCTCCACATCCACGCCCGCCGACAGATCGAGCTTCATCAGGGCATCCACCGTCGCCTGAGTCGGTTCGACGATGTCGATCAATCTTTTATGCGTTCTGATCTCGAACTGCTCGCGCGATTTCTTGTCCACATGAGGAGACCGATTCACGCAATACTTATTGATCTCGGTCGGCAGCGGTATGGGACCGGCCACACGGGCGCCGGTCCTTTTCGCCGTCTCCACAATATCCTCCACTGATCGATCCAGCAGCTTGTAGTCGTATGCCTTCAGACGTATCCTTATTCTTTGATCTTTCATGATCTCATTCAACCTGTTTGTAGTGACAGCCTATTCGATGATCTTGCTGACGACGCCCGCGCCTACCGTTCGGCCCCCTTCGCGGATGGCAAATCGGAGCTGCTCTTCCATTGCGATCGGCGTGATCAGGGTGACCTCCATCTCGACATTGTCGCCCGGCATGACCATCTCCACGCCTTCCGGGAGACTCGCCACTCCCGTCACGTCCGTGGTCCGGAAATAGAACTGGGGGCGATATCCGTTGAAGAATGGGGTGTGCCGCCCGCCTTCCTCCTTCGTCAGGACGTAGACCTGGGCCTTGAATTTCGTATGGGGCGTAATGGAGCCGGGCTTGGCCACCACCTGCCCCCTTTCCACTTCCTCGCGCTTAGTGCCGCGCAGCAGAACGCCGATATCGTCGCCGGCCCGTCCCTCGTCCAGGGTCTTGCGGAACATCTCGACGCCCGTGCAGACGGTCTTGAAAGTCGGCCTGATGCCGATGATCTCCACTTCCTCGCCGGTCCGGACGATCCCGCGATCGACACGACCCGTCACGACGGTGCCGCGGCCGGAAATGGTAAAGACGTCGCCGACCGGCATGAGGAACGGCTTATCCAGATCCCGCACCGGCTCCGGGATATAATTGTCGACGGCCTCCATGAGCTCCCAGATGGACTTCGCGTCCTCCGCTTTCGGATCGTCCGCCTCCAGGGCCTTGAGCGCCGAACCTCTGATGATGGGAATCTCGTCGCCGGGAAAATCGTAGGCAGTCAGGAGTTCGCGCAATTCGAGCTCCACCAGATCGAGAAGTTCGGGATCGTCGACAAGGTCCACCTTGTTGAGGTAAACGACGACATAGGGAACCTGAACCTGGCGGGCAAGGAGGATATGTTCGCGGGTCTGGGGCATCGGACCGTCGGAAGCAGCCACGACAAGGATCGTGCCGTCCATATGCGCGGCGCCGGAAATCATGTTCTTGATGTAGTCGGCATGGCCCGGGCAGTCGACATGAGCGTAGTGGCGCTTATCCGTCTCATATTCCACATGGGAGATATTGATGGTGACGCCTCTCTCTTTTTCTTCCGGCGCATTGTCGATGGAATCGAAGGGCCTGAATTCGGCAAATCCCTTCGTGGCCAAGTGCTTTGTGATCGCAGCGGTCAAAGTGGTCTTGCCGTGATCAACGTGACCGATGGTCCCGACGTTTAGATGCGGCTTCGTCCTCTCAAATTTTTTCTTAGCCATCTCTAACCTCCTTATCCTTTGAATGGTTCCTTAAAACCGGTAATGCGCAAACGCCTTGTTCGCCTCGGCCATCTTGTGAACGGCCTCCCTCTTCTTGATCGCCCCGCCTCGATTGTTCGCCGCATCGATCAGTTCCGCCGCCAGTTTCTCCCTCATGGTCTTTTCGGAACGCTCGCGCGCGTGGATTATCAGCCAGCGGATGCCGAGCGCCACCCTGCGGGAGGGGATCACTTCCGTCGGCACCTGGTATGTCGACCCGCCGACCCGCCTCGATTTCACCTCGATGACCGGCTTCACGTTGTTTACGGCCTTTTCGAAAATGTCGACCGGCTCTTCCTTGATCCTGTTTTTGATGATATCGAAGGCCCCATACAGTATGGATTCAGCGACGCTCTTTTTCCCCCTCTTCAGGAGGCTATTGATGAATCTCGCCACCAGCCTGTTGTTGTATTTCGGATCGGGCAAGATATCCCTTTTTGCAACTTCTCTTCTCCTCGGCATGACTCAATCCCCGCTTAGCTCGGCCTCTTCGCTCCGTATTTTGACCTTCCCTGTTTCCTGTCCTGAACGCCCACGGCGTCGAGCGTTCCCCTGACGATGTGATAACGCACGCCGGGAAGGTCCTTGACCCTGCCGCCGCGCACCAGGACAACGGAATGTTCCTGAAGGTTATGTCCCACGCCCGGTATATAGGAGGTCACCTCATAACCGCTGGTCAGTCGCACTCTGGCGACCTTTCTTAAAGCGGAGTTGGGTTTCTTGGGGGTAGAGGTGTAAACCCTGACGCACACCCCTCGCCGCTGCGGAGAACTGGCCAGCGCCGGTGTCGCCGCCTTTCTCCCGATCTTGGCCCTCCCCTTTCTAACTAACTGATTTATTGTAGGCATTTATCCTCCCGCACCTTATTCACCCGTAAATTTAACCTGTTCAACAAAAGATGGGTTAACTATCAATTAGCTGTTTTCATGTCAAGCATTTTCTCGCTGCTAATTTCAGCCGGGGGAAGCTCCCGGTCCTCTCTCTCGGGCAGGGCGAGTTCCTCTCCTTCTATCCTGATGCCTAGTTTCTTGTACATGGGCAGCCCCGTGCCTGCCGGGATCAGTCTCCCCATTATTACATTCTCTTTGAGGCCTCGCAGGTAGTCCGTCTTCCCGGCGAGGGCGGCCTCGGTCAGCACCCTTGTCGTTTCCTGGAAGGAAGCGGCCGAAATAAAGCTCTGCGTGGACAGAGACGCCTTGGTGATCCCCATCAGGATGGGTTCGCCCAGGGCCGGCCTTCCGCCCTCGGCCGCAACTCTGTCGTTTTCCTCCTGAAAACGGAATCTTTCCACCTGTTCATCGGCGATAAAAGAGGTGTCGCCCGGGTCCTTGATCAACACCCGGCGAAGCATCTGGCGGACGATTACCTCCATGTGCTTGTCGTTTATCTTGACGCCCTGCAGCCGATAGACCTCCTGGACTTCGTCGACCAGATACCGCGACAGCTCCTTTTCTCCCTTAATCATCAGGAGGTCGTGCGGATTGTTGATCCCGTCCATCAGGGCGTCGCCGGCGTTCACCCGGTCCCCCTCCTGCACGCTGACGTGCTTCCCCTTGGGGATCAGGTATTCCTTTTCATCCTCGGCGTCGGGGGTGATGATCACCTTCCTTTTCCCCTTGGAATCCTTGCCGTAGGATACAACCCCGTCTATCTCGCTGATCACGGCGTACTCCTTGGGCTTGCGCGCCTCGAACAGCTCGGCGACGCGGGGGAGCCCCCCGGTGATATCCTTTGTCTTGGTCGTTTCGCGCGGGATCTTGGCAAGGATGTCGCCGGCATAGACCTGATCGCCCTCGGAAACCACTATGTTGGCGCCGACCGAAAGTAGGTGTCTGGCCACCGTATTGGTCCCGGGGACCTTGGCCGTTCTGCCTTTCTTGTCCTTGATGGAAACGCGGGGCCTCATATCCGTGCCCCTGAACTCGATGATTACCTTCCGCGAGAGGCCGGTCACCTCGTCCACCTGCTCCTGCATGGTCTTGCCTTCGGTTATGTCTCCGAATTTGACCGTCCCATCCACTTCGGCAAGGATCGGGATGGAGAAGGGATCCCATTCCGCGATGAGGTCGCCGCGCTTCTGATCGCTGGGTCCATAAACACGCGTCCCGTCCATCACCTTTATATGCGCCCCATACGGAACGGTGTATTTACCGCGGCTCCGTCCCTGTTCATCAAGGACGTGTACCTCGCCGTTGCGGTTCATGACCACCAGGCCGCCGGATTTGCTTTTGACCGTATTGAGGTTCACGAACCGGATGGTCCCGTCGTGTCTCGCCTCCAGGGTGGAGTGTTCCTCGAATTTCGCGGTCCCGCCGATGTGGAAGGTCCTCATCGTCAGTTGGGTCCCCGGCTCGCCGATGGACTGGGCCGCGATAATGCCGACCGCTTCGCCGATATTCACCAGCCGCCCGCGGGAAAGGTCTCGGCCGTAACACATAGCGCAGACGCCGTGTTTCGACTTGCAGGTGAGCACCGACCGGATATTGATCTTCTCTATTCCGGCGTCGTCGATCCGCTTCGCCAGTGTTTCATCGATCTCCTGATTCGCCTCGACCAGCACCTCGCCGGTGAACGGATCACGGATCTCCTCCAGGGCGACCCTGCCCAGCACCCGCTCGCCGGCCGCTTCGATGATTTCCCCGCCTTCCATCAGGGCGGAAACATAGATGCCTTCGATTGTCCCGCAGTCGTCTTCGGTGATGATGCAATCCTGGGCGACATCGACCAGCCGGCGGGTCAGATAGCCGGAGTTGGCCGTCTTGAGCGCGGTGTCGGCAAGGCCCTTTCGGGCGCCGTGGGTGGAGATGAAGTACTCCAGCACCGTCAGGCCTTCCCGGAAGTTCGCCCTGATCGGAGTCTCGATGATCTCGCCGGACGGCTTCGCCATCAGCCCTCTCATCCCGGCAAGCTGCCTGATCTGAACCGCGCTGCCCCTGGCGCCGGAATCGGCCATCATATAGATGGGATTGAAGCTTGCGACCTTCCGCTGGCTTCCATCCGGGCCGACCTGTTCTTCCATGCCGATCCCGCCCAGCATTTCCGCCGCGATCTTCTCCGTCGCCTGGGCCCAGATGTCGATGACCTTGTTGTACCGCTCGCCGTAGGTGATCAGGCCCTCCATATACTGCTTCTGTATCCCCAGCACATCCTTGTCGGCCTTGGCTACGATCTCCCGCTTGTTTCCGGGGATCACCATATTATGGATCGCGATCGAAACGCCGGCCTTGGTCGCATATCTGAAACCGATGTCCTTCAGACGGTCCGCCAGCAGGACTGTCGTCTTGTCCCCACAGGACCGGTAGCACTGGTTGATCAGATTGGCCAGTTCTTTTTTGTTCATTACCTTGTTGATCGCATCGAAGGAAATCGTCGCGGGGATGATTTCATAAAGCACGATTCGGCCTGCGGTGGTCTCCTTGAGTCCCCCGTCAATGCGGACCATGATATTAGCGTGCATATCAATTGCCTGGGAATCCAGCGCGGAACGGACCTCCCCGGGATCGGAAAAGACCATCCCCTCTCCCTTCGCACCGCTTTTGGATCTCGTCAGGTAGTAGAGCCCCAGGACGATATCCTGGCTGGGGATGATGATGGGCATCCCGTTTGCCGGGGAAAGGATGTTGTTGGTCGACATCATCAGAACCCTGGCTTCCGTCTGTGCCTCGATGGACAGGGGCACATGAACGGCCATCTGATCGCCGTCGAAATCGGCGTTGAAGGCCGTACAGACCAGCGGATGCAGCTGGATGGCCTTTCCCTCGATCAGGACCGGCTCGAATGCCTGAAGTCCGAGCCGGTGGAGGGTCGGCGCCCGGTTGAGCATCACGGGGTATTCACGAACCACCTCGTCGAGGGCGTCCCATACCTCGGCCGTTTCTTTCTCCACCAGTTTCTTGGCGCTCTTGACCGTCGTAACAAATCCCTTTTCCTGCAAACGCCTGTAGATGAATGGTTTGAAGAGCTCCAGGGCCATCTTCTTGGGGAGACCGCACTGGTGAAGCCTCAGGTCGGGGCCTACCGTGATCACCGAACGTCCGGAATAATCGACCCTCTTGCCCAGGAGGTTCTGACGGAACCGTCCCTGTTTTCCCTTGAGCATATCGGAGAGGGAGCGGAGCGGGCGCTTGTTCGTCCCGGTAATCGCGCGCCCCCGCCGGCCGTTGTCGAACAGGACGTCCACCGCCTCCTGGAGCATCCGCTTCTCGTTGCGGATGATGATCTCAGGGGCGTTGAGCTCCTGGAGCCTCTTGAGGCGGTTGTTGCGGTTGATGACCCTCCGGTAGAGATCGTTGAGGTCGGAGGTGGCAAATCTGCCGCCGTCCAGAGGGACCAGCGGGCGCAGGTCGGGCGGAATCACGGGAAGGACGGTCAGGACCATCCACTCGGGCTTGTTGCCCGACTTCCGCAGGGCCTCGACCACCTTCAATCTCTTTATAAATTTCTTTCGTTTCGTCTCCGAAACGGATTCCCTGAGTTCCGCGCGGAGTTCCTCGTCCAGCTGGTCGAGATCCACCTCCTCCAGGAGGGAGCGCACCGCCTCCGCGCCGATGCCGGCCTCGAATGCATCCCGGCCGTACTGTTCCTGCAGGTCGATGTACTCCTCGTCCGTCAGGAGATCCTTTTTCTTCAGCGGCGTGTTCTTCGGATCAAGGACGATCCAGGACTCAAAATAGAGGACCTTCTCCAACTCCTTGAGGGTCATGTCGAGGATATTGCCGATCCGGCTGGGCAGGCTCTTGAGGAACCAGATATGGGCGACCGGCGTCGCCAGAGTGATGTGTCCCATCCGCTCCCGGCGAACCTTGGACTGGATCACCTCCACGCCGCATTTCTCGCAGACTACCCCCCGGTGCTTCATCCGTTTGTAGCGGCCGCACAGACACTCATAGTCCTTTACCGGCCCGAAGATTTTCGCGCAGAAAAGCCCGTCCCGTTCCGGTTTGAAGGTCCTGTAGTTGATCGTCTCAGGTTTTTTGACCTCTCCCTGCGACCAGGAAAGGATCTTCTCGGGGGAGGCAATGGACATCTTGATCGCATTGAACCTGATGGGATCCTTAGGTTTTTCAAAATAGCTAAAAACGTCTTCCACGGTATATCTCCTAATAACGAAGATTATTCCTCTTCGATCATTTCCACATCCAGGCAGAGGCTCTGCAACTCCTTCACCAGGACGTTGAACGATTCGGGCAGGCCCGGCTCCGAGGTGTGCTCGCCTTTGACGATCGCCTCATAGATCCTCGTCCGGCCGGATACATCATCCGACTTGACCGTGAGGAACTCCTGCAGCGAGTACGCGGCCCCGTAGGCCTCCATCGCCCAGACTTCCATCTCGCCCAGCCTCTGCCCCCCAAACTGGGCCTTGCCGCCCAGAGGCTGCTGGGTCACGAGCGAATAGGGGCCAATGGACCGGGCGTGGATCTTGTTGTCCACGAGGTGATGGAGTTTCAGCATATAGATCATACCCACGGTGACTTCCTGTTCGAAGGGTTCCCCGGTGCGTCCGTCGAACAGGACGGTCTGGCCGGTCTCCGGGAGATCGCTTGTTCTAAGCATGTTCTTGATCTCTTTTTCATCGGCGCCGTCAAAAACCGGCGTCGAAACCAGGATGCCCCTCTTGAGCCGGCCGACAAACCGCCGGATCTCCGCCTCATCGGCGTCGTCGATAAACCGGTCAAATTCAGGAGAGGAGTAGATCTCCTTCAGTTCTTTCTTCAGGGGCGCCAAGCCGTTCTTTTCCATAAGGGAGTTGATCTTCTCCCCCATGCCTCTGGCCGCCCAGCCAAGGTGCGTCTCCAGGATCTGCCCCACGTTCATCCGCGAGGGAACGCCGAGGGGATTCAGGACGATGTCCACCGGCGTTCCGTCCTTGAAATAGGGCATATCCTCCTCGGGAAGGATCCGGGAAAGCACTCCCTTGTTGCCGTGGCGGCCGGCCATCTTGTCGCCGACCGAGAGTTTTCTCTTGATGGCGATGTAAACCTTCACCAGCTTGATCACCCCCGGGGGCAATTCGTCGCCGGCCTTGAGTTTTTCGATCTTTCCTTCGAAATAGGCCTCCACGAACCCCTTTTTCCGGGCGAGGTTCTCATACAGAACGCCGATCCTGGACTCGATCTCCTCTTCGCCGGCCAGTGCGATTTCCCGCCAGAGGTCGAAGGGCATCCTCGCCAGGATCTCCTCGGTAATCGTCTCCCCCTTCTTCAGGAGGATCCGCTTCTTCCTGGGATCGGACACCTTGGAGGCGGAGACCTTTCCTGTCAGCATGCCGGCGATCTGCTTTTTGACGCCCTCGGAGATGATCCGGATTTCGTCATCCCTGTCCTTGTATAAAAGCGAAACGGCTTCTTCTTCGATATACTGGGAGCGGCTGTCCCGCTCCGTACCTTTCCGGGCGAAGATCTTGGCATCGATGACCGTCCCTTCCACGCCGGGAGGAACGCGCAGGGAGGTATCGCGGACATCGCTTGCCTTTTCTCCGAAGATGGCGCGCAGCAGTTTCTCTTCGGACGAAAGCTGCGTCTCCCCTTTGGGGGTGATCTTGCCGACCAGGATGTCTCCCGGTTTCACCGCCACGCCCATACGGACGATGCCGCTGTCGTCTAGGTTTTTCAGCGCCTCTTCGCCCAGGTTTGGGATATCCCGGGTGATTTCTTCCTTGCCGAGCTTGGTGTCCCGGGCCATGGTTTCGAATTCCTCGATATGGATCGAGGTATAGATATCATCCTTGACGATCCGCTCGCTGACCAGGATAGAATCTTCGTAGTTGTAGCCTCCCCAGGACATGAAGGCGACCATCACGTTTCTTCCCAGCGCCAGTTCGCCCTTGTCCGTGGCGGGGCCGTCCGCAATGATTTCCCCCTTGCCGACCTTCTGTCCCTTGCTGACGATGGGCTTCTGGTTGAAACAGGTATCCTGGTTGGAACGCTGATATTTGATCAGGTTGTAGATGTCGACGCCGGTGTCGAGGCCTTCCCTTTCGGGGGCGTCGCATTTGACGACGATCCGTGCGGCATCCACGCTTTCCACGACGCCGGACCGCTTGGCCGCCACTACCGCTCCGGAGTCCCTGGCCACAACGGCTTCCATTCCAGTACCTACCAGAGGCACGTCCGGTTTCATCAGCGGAACCGCCTGCCTCTGCATGTTAGATCCCATGAGAGCGCGGTTGGCGTCGTCGTGTTCGAGAAAGGGAATCAGCGTCGCCGCCACGCTTACTAACTGATTTGGTGAGACATCCATCATGTTGACCTCCGTCGGCACGACGGAGAGGAAGTCGCCCCCCTTCCGGGCGGAAATGAGACTCCCGATAAATTTCCCGTTCTTGTCCAGGGGTCTGTCGGCCTGGGCGATGATCAGGTTTTCCTCTTCGATGGCCGTCAGATAACGGATCTCGTCAATGACCCGGCCCTGATTCACGACCCGGTAAGGGGTCTCGATGAAACCGAAGGCGTTGACCCTGGCAAAGGTGCTCAGGGACACGATCAGACCGATATTGGGACCTTCGGGGGTCTCTACCGGGCAGATGCGGCCGTAATGGGTGGGGTGCACGTCGCGCACCTCGAATCCCGCCCGTTCGCGGGTAAGACCTCCCGGCCCGAGGGCCGACAACCGGCGCTTATGGGTGATCTCCGAAAGCGGGTTCGTCTGATCCATGAACTGGGAGAGCTGGCTGCTGCCGAAAAATTCATTCACAACCGCCGAGACGGGCTTGGCGTTGATCAGATCATGCGGCATCATGGTCTCGATGTCCTGAAGGCTCATCTTCTCCTTGATGGCCCGCTCCATCCTGACCAGGCCGATCCGGTACTGGTTCTCTATCAGCTCGCCTACGGAACGGACGCGGCGGTTGCCCAAATGGTCGATGTCGTCCACACTGCACTCGCTGGAACCGTTCTTCAGGTCGATCAGATACTTGACGGCCGCCAGGATGTCGTCATTGCGCAACACGGTCACGCTCGTCGGTACATCCAGACGGAGTTTGTAATTCATCTTCGCCCGCCCCACATCGGACAGGTCGTAGCTGTCGGGTTCAAAAAACAGGCTGGCAAAGAATTTCTGGGCCGTCTCCGGCGTGGGCGGGTTGCTCGGCCTGAGCCGCCGGTAGATCTCGATGATAGCATCCTCCGCCGTCTCGATCCTATCCATCAGGAGCGTCTCCCGGATGGAGGCGTTCTCGCCGTCATCATCGAGACGGACAAACTGAAACGAACGAACCCCCCTTCCCCGGAAGAGCTCCAGGCACTCGGCGGTCAACTCCTCATTGCATTTCTTCAGGATTTCGCCGGACTTGGGATCCGCAACGTCGGAAGAGAGAATCCTGCCTAAGAGGACCTCGTCATTCACCGGTATCCGGGTTAGCCCGGATTCAGCCATTCTTTTCAGATTGGCTTTGGAGATTTTTCTCCCCTTCTTGATGATGACCTCGCCTTCCTTCGTCTCGACATCGACCGGGGCCTTTTCTCCGATAAGGGCGTCGGTAACCGATATGAAAAGACGGTCCGCATTCATCTGGACCTCTTCAATATCGTAGAAGTAATTGAGGATGAATTGGGTCGAGTTTCCCATCGCCTTGAGCAGGATGGTCACCGGCATCTTCCGCCGGCGGTCGATCCGGACGTACAGAAGGTCCTTGGAATCGAATTCCAGATCAAGCCATGATCCGCGGATCGGGATGATCCGGGCCGAATAGATCAGCTTTCCGCTCGCCAGGGTCTTTCCCTTGTCGTGGTCGAAGAAGATGCCCGGCGAACGGTGGAGCTGGCTGACGATCACCCTCTCCGTGCCGTTGACTATAAAGGTGCCGTTTTCGGTCATCAGGGGGATTTCCCCGAAGTAGATCTCCTGTTCCTTGATGTCCCGGATCGGCTTCGGTTCGGTATTGCGATCCGTATCGAAAACGACCAGGCGGACGACAATTTTCAGCGGCGCCGCATAGGTCATTCCCTTCTGGATGCACTCCTGGATATCGTACCGGACATTGCCGATCTTGTAACTGACGAATTCAAGGGAACATTTCCCGCTGAAATCGAAAATGGGGAAGACGCTGTGAAAAGCGCCCTGCAGGCCATAGTTCCCCCTCTTATCCAGACTGGTCTCCTGCTGAAGAAATTTTCGGTAGGAATCGGTCTGGATATCGATCAGGTTGGGGATATCCAATATCTTCCTGATGCGGCCAAAATTCTTTCTAAACTCGCCCATAGCATCCTTTCGGCTTTATGCCGTCAGCGATCTTTAAATTTCACCAATAGGCCAGAGGGAAAAGAACCCCTTCCAACCTGTCTTCCCGCATTACAGCGCGGGGCAGCCTGTTGTTTGACGGGGCTCTGATCCTTGCCTTGTGATTGTGAACGCCTAATTACTTAATCTCAACCGTCCCGCCGACCTCTTCGATCTTCTTCTTGATATCAGCCGCCTCGTCCTTGGAAACGCCCTCTTTGATTGGTTTGGGAACGCCGTCCACCATGTCCTTGGCCTCTTTGAGCCCCAGTCCCGTGATCGCCCTGACCACCTTGATCACCTGGATCTTCTGATCGCCGAATCCCGTCAGGATCGCATCGAACTCGGTCTTTTCCTCGGCCGGCGCCGCCTGCGCCGCCCCTGCGGAGACTCCGGCCGCCGCAACCGGGGCCGCGGCGGTCACGCCAAAGCGTTGCTCCAGTTCCTTCACCAGTTCCGAAAGTTCGAGAACCGTCATCCCCTCGATGAATTTTACTACATCGTCCTTGGTCATTTCTTTAGCCATTTTTCTATTCCTTCCTGTATGTAATTGTTAGTTTGCCGAAGCCTTCTTCTCCCGATAGGCGTTGAGCACCCCGACAAGATTCCGCGGAACGCCGCTCAACACATTCACAAAAGACGCCTGCACCCCCACCATCAGGGAAAGCAACTTCCCGATCAGCACTTCCCGGCTCGGGAGCTCGGCAAGAACCACGAGCTGTTCCCGGCTGAGCGACTTGCCGTTCATCATGGCGGCCTTGATTTCAAGATTGGCGTTCTTCTTGGCAAAATCTACGAGCGCCTTGGTGCTCTCGACGACATCGCCCTGGGTAATGGCAACAGCCAGAGGTCCCCGGAAATGCCCTTCGAGCGCGCTGAAATCGGTTTCACGGGCGGCAATGGTCAACAGCGAGTTTTTTACGACCCTCAGTTCCGTGTTAGTCCTGCGCAGGGCGACCCGCAGCGCCGTCATCTTCGCCACGTCCATGCCGATGTATCCGGTCAGCACGGCCAGCTTGAAGTCCTTCAGTTTATCGTGGAGTTCAGCAATAACCTGCTCTTTCGTTCCCCGATCCAATCCTCAACCTCCTTTCCCCTCATGATCCGTTTCGGACGCCTTCCCTAAAGAAGGCCCCCGGCAAGCCAGAGAACAGAGCGCCATACAGGATGACTCGATGACCATAAAAGGCCCAATCCCAGTCTCGGCAGGCCGAACAATCTCGATTAAACCCTGTACCTGCTGTCTCAGACCCGTTTCAATATATTCAACCGGCACTTGGAACCGGAAATATCAAACGCCCCGCACGGACAGGGGGTCCACCTTCACCCCAGGACCCATGACGGACGAAAGCGCAATGCTCCTTATATAGATCCCTTTGCTCGATGCCGGTTTGAGTTTGGCAATCATCTCCAGCAGGGCAAGAAAATTGGCCGTCAATTTTTCCGCCCCGAAGGCGATCTTGCCGATCGGGCAATGAATAATGCCCGCCTTTTCCACGCGGAATTCGACCTTGCCGGCCTTCATCTCCCGTACGGTCCTTGCCACATCAAAGGTAACCGTTCCCACCTTCGGATTCGGCATCAGGCCGCGAGGTCCGAGGATCTTCCCTAACTTCCCTACGCCCCCCATCATATCCGGGGTGGCGATAACCCGGTCGAATTCAAGCCAGCCGCCCTTGATCTTTTCGATCACCTCATCCGACCCGACCACATCGGCGCCGGCCTCCATAGCTTCCTTCTCCTTTTCCCCTTTGGCAAAAACAAGCACCCGGACCGATTTCCCCAGTCCGTTGGGAAGAACCACCGAACCCCGCACCATCTGGTCGGCATGCGCCGGATTCACCCCGAGCCGGATGGCGGCATCGACTGTTTCATCGAATTTCACCCGTGCCATTCCAACGACCAGTTCCATCGCCTCCTGGATCGGATAGCGCTTCCCCGTGTCTCTCTTTTTCGCCGCCTCTAAATACTTCTTGCCTCTCTTCGCCATGACAAATCCTCAAATGGAAGCCAAACCATCCGACGGGGCTTCCCTAAATGATCACGTTTGCAAACCCGATCCTCCACGCGCCGCGCGCTCGGCCGGAGGCGCCCCGGGACGTCAGCCCGTGATTTCAATTCCCATCGATCTTGCCGTTCCCGCAACGATACTGACCGCGCCCTCGATATCCACGGCATTAAGATCATTGTACTTCAGTTCCGCAATGTCCCTGACCTGTTTGGCCGTCACCGTCCCCACCTTATCGCGTTTGGGATCGCCCGAACCCTTTGCTATCTTTGCGGCCTGCTTCAGAAGGACAGAGGCAGGCGGAGTTTTGGTCACGAAGGTGAACGACCGGTCGGCATAAACCGTGATAACGACCGGGATGACTGTCCCTTCCTGGCTCTGCGTCATGGCGTTGTACGCCTTGCAGAATTCCATAATGTTCACGCCGTGCTGACCCAGAGCCGGCCCGATAGGGGGGGAGGGGGTGGCTTTGCCCGCCTTGATCTGAAGCTTGATATTCGCGATTGCCTTTTTTGCCATTCTGATCACCTTGTCCGATAAGGTCGCCGGTCACAGACAGTCGCACAACCGGTGACCGGGGATCTGTTTCAATTCTGCATCACCTGGATAAAATCGAGTTCCACCGGAGTCGAGCGGCCGAAGATACTGACGATGACCCGCAGCTTTCCCTTCTCCGGTTTCACCTCATCGATTATCCCGTCAAAATTGGTAAAGGGACCATCGATGATCCGCACATTGTCGCCCACGTCAAATTTGAACTTCGGTTTGGGTTTCAGAGTCCCTTCGTCGATTCTGGTCAGGAGAACTTCAACATCCTTGTCGGGGATCGGCGACGGCCTGTCTTTGCTGCCGATGAAGCCGGTCACCTTGGGCGTGTCCTTCACGATGTGCCAAGTGTCGTCATTGAGTTCCATCCGGACAAGGATGTAGCCGGGGAAAAACTTCCGCTTCGAGGTCTTTTTCTCGCCCGAAACCAGCTCGACGACGTCCTCTTCCGGGATCAGGATATCCGAGAAAAAGGCTTGCTTCCCGGCAGTTTCAATCCTCTCCTGGAGCGAAAGCCTTACCCGGTTTTCAAAACCCGAATAGGTATGAACGACGTACCACCTGAAAGCCATCTCAATTCAACCCAGAACCAGCTTGACGATCTTCACCAGACCGAAATCAACAATTCCCAGAAAGACAGACACAATGATCACCACGATGATGACGACCGATGTAGAGGCAAGGGTCTGCTTGGGCGTCGGCCATGTCACCTTTTTAAGTTCCGCCTTCGAGCCCGCCAGAAACTGCTTCACTTTTTCCACAACAATCTTTATCTTCTCCATCCCGAAACCCCTGAGCGCCTCCATTAGGCCTCGTAAACGCACTCCGCACAGGGGAGGCGTTAACCCCGCCCCTGAAACCCGCCGCAGTACAGCCGCCCTCTCCGGGGCACTTGCGGGGCTGTTGGAGAAACCTTGCTTCCCGCAACATATATTAAAACTGGCAGGCCAGGAGGGACTCGAACCCCCAGCATCCGGATTTGGAGTCCGGCGCTCTATCCATTAGAGCTACTGGCCTGTCCGGCCGATTATGGCAGCTTCCCCCGCCTCGCGGTTACTTTGTTTCCCGGTGCATCTTATGAGACCTGCAGAACTTGCAGTATTTCTTCATCTCCAGCCGATTCTGCATGGTCCTTTTATTCTTGGTCGTCGTGTAGTTCCGCTGTTTGCAGTCCGTACAGGCCAAGGTAATGATATTTCTCATGATAACCCCACCTTGCATCAATGGAGCCCACGACCAGGATTGAACTGGTGACCTCATCCTTACCAAGGATGTGCTCTACCAACTGAGCTACGTGGGCCGGTTGCCTCTTTTACCGACTCTTTAACCCCCAAAAGCACCAAATCTGGAGCGGGAAACGGGATTCGAACCCGCGACCCTCAGCTTGGAAGGCTGACGCTCTAGCCACTGAGCTACTCCCGCTTAATAACTAAGAGGACACCTCACCGGTCTCCCGTCTCCCGGATATTCGGCGCCGGTAAACTGGTGGAGGGGGGAGGATTTGAACCTCCGTAGGCTTCGCCGGCAGATTTACAGTCTGCTCCCTTTGACCGCTCGGGAACCCCTCCATATGACAATAACTTCTACTGGAGCTGGCGATGGGACTCGAACCCGCAACCTGCTGATTACAAATCAGCTGCTCTACCGATTGAGCTACGCCAGCAACTAAACATGCGATTGAATAATAATTACACGGATATAACCACGCCGCAACCCCGGAAGGGGAGGTAGTAACAAATCGCAAGAACGGAGAACACTAATTTTTAATTTGATATTTGTCAAGATATTTTTTATGGCACGAAGGAACTGCGAGATGATGACGCTAACCGTCAAACTTCGGCAGGGGGATCTTTATGAACTTGACGCCCTCTTCCAGCAGCGTTTCCTCTTCACTTGGTGTCGTGGTTCCCCTGATATTTTTCCTCTCTTCCTCCCCATGATGGATTCGCAGGGCGACTTCCGCGAACCTTTCCCCGACATCGTCAAAATTCTTGTTTACATATTCCTGAAATTCCCTGAGGACCTGCAGAGGCGACACCTCCGTCTTCTGTTTGTCCGAAGCCGAACGGGCGTCCCGCCCCCTGATCGCCACGGAAGACGGGACCAGCGCCACATCGGCGTCCCCGCATACCGGGCACGCAACGAGCCTCTCCGTATTCTGTTGTTCGAAGGCGCCCCTATCCTTGAACCAGCCCTCGAATTTATGGCCGTTTCGGCACCGTAGATCGTAGATGATCATCATCTCTCTCCTGATGATTATTCCGATACCAATTTAGCATGCCTGCAGGAAAAACACAAACCGGACTTTTATCTCCCGGCTGCCGGTTTCTTCATTGGGCTATTAAAAATAACGATGGACAATTCCTGCCGGATTGGATAATAGAATTTGTAGTCGGGATGTGGCCCAGCTTGGTAGGGCACTGCGTTCGGGACGCAGGAGTCGCGCGTTCAAATCGCGCCATCCCGACCATTTTTATTTTTAACCGGCAGCGGAGGCCGCCTGGAAGATGGGCAGATACATGGCGATGAGTATGAAGCCGACTACGGGCCCCAGAATCATCATCATGAGGGGTTCCAGCATCCCCGTCAACGCTGCAACCGCCGCATCCACTTCATCGTCATAGAAATCGGCAATCTTGGTGAGCATCGTGTCCAGGGCGCCGGTCGCCTCGCCGACGGCGATCATCTGCACCACCATCGGCGGGAAGATGTCGGTTTCCATCAGCGGCTCCGCGATCGTTTTCCCCTCGCCGATGCTCTGTCTGGTTTTTATGAGGGCGTTTTCGATGATCTTGTTTCCCGAGGTCCGGCTGACGATCCCGAGCCCTTCCATGATCGGCACCCCGCTCGACATCATCGTGGAGAGGGTCCTGGTGAACTTGGCTACGGCCACCTTCTTCAGAAGCGGACCAAAGATCGGGGCTTTCAAGAGCAAATCATCGACGACGAGCGTCCCCTTTTCGGTCGCATAGTACCGTTTGAATGCAAAACGGAGCACGCCTATGCCTATTAACGTGTGGAGCCAGTAATTCTGCGCGGCCTGGCTTACGTTAACCAGAAACTGCGTCGGTCCGGGAAGGGATCCTCCCATCCCTTCGAACATTTTCTGGAAAGTCGGGACGACAAAAATCAAGAGTCCGGCCACAATAGCGGTCGCGATGACCAGAACGATGATCGGATAGGACATTGCCCCCTTGACCTGGCTTTTCAGTTTCATGGCCTTCTCCATGTAACCGGACAGACGCTGGAGAATCACGTCCAGAATACCGCCGCTTTCGCCCGCCGCCACGAGATTGACGAAGAGGTCGTCAAATATTTTCGGAAATTTCTTCAGCGCATCGGTCAGTGTGGACCCCCCCTCGATGTCCCCCTTGATGCTACCGATCACATTGGCAAAGGTCTTGTTCTGCTCCTGCTTTCCCAGGAGATCGAGGCACTGGATCAGGGGAAGACCCGCATTGATCATGGTGGCAAAGATCCGGCAAAAAACCACCACATTCTTCTCTGTGATCTTTTCCTTAAAAAAAGCAATGTTTTCGAGAAGATCCTTGGGTTTAGTCTTGACGCTGATCGATTTATATCCCTGCCGGCGCAACTGGGCCTTTACGGTCGCCTCATCGGCCGCCTCGAGCTCGCCTTTTCTGCTTTCGCCTTTTCTGGTTTCCGCGCTCCAGATGAATATCGCCATGATTAATATCCTTTCCCCCACTTTCTGAGAATCTCATAAAGGATGACGCCGGTCGCAACCGAGACATTCAGTGAAGCTACCTGTCCCCGCATGGGAATGGAGATCAGGAAATCGCACTTCTTGCGGATCAGAGGCCGGATGCCACGCCCCTCGCTCCCCATGACCAGGGCGATATGCCCTTCATAGTCGGGCGCGTGGATGTCGGTTTTGGCCGCCGCATCGGCGCCGTAGATCCAGAATCCCTCCTCTTTCAGATATTCGATGGTCGGGACCAGATTGACCACCATCGCCGTGGGTGTATGAGCAACGGCGCCCGCGGATGTCTTGGCCGCGGAAGCCGTCACTGTGGCCGCCCTGTTCTCCGGGATGATGATCCCGTTCGCCCCGCAGCAGTGGGCGGTCCTGACTATCGAACCGAGATTCCGAGGATCGGTGATGCCGTCCAGCAGGACGATCAGATTGTACTTGGAGGTACGGTGACGATTGGCAATGATATCATCCACAGTGGCATAGGCTTGTTCGCGGCAGAGTCCCACAACCCCCTGATGGACCCGGCGGGGGGCCAGCGCTTCCACGCGCTCCCTTCCGCCGAATTCCACGGGAACCCCGTGTTTTGCCGCAAGGTCCAGGATCTTCCGCACCGCTTCTCCTCCCCTCCCCCGGGCGACTATAATTTTTTCCAGCCTCGCCGGATGGGAAAGAACGATCTCTAAAAGCGGATTTATGCCGTAGATCGCCTCCATTAGGTCCCCCGCCTGATCGCGGCCGTCCCCGAAAATATCCGCCCCGGCGGATTTCAGCACCCGGCCCTTGCCGCAAGCCCCCTGACAATTTCCCCCACTATCTCATCCGCCTCACCCGCCGGGTCCGCGGCCTGCCGGATCGGCCTCCCCACCACAAGATAGTCGGCGCCCCGGCTTACCGCTTCGCCCGGCGTCACGATCCGCTTCTGGTCGTCGCCCGCCACCTCTTTGTCCCCGCGGATTCCGGGGGTCACGATCAAAAATGAACCGCCGCAGGCCTTGCGGATGGCGGCGGCATCCTCGGCCGATGCCACGACCCCTCCCACACCGGAATCCTGGGCAAGACGGGCGAGATTAAGCGCCGTCTCGGCGGTCCCGCAGCCAAAACCCATGCTTTTCAGATCGTCGTCACTGAGGCTGGTCAGCACGGTTACGGCCAGCACTATCGGCGCAGGTATTCCGCGCTTCCCGGCATGGCGCTGTAACGCGGCGACCGTCTCGGCCATCATCCTCCTGCCGCCCAGGGCGTGAAGGTTGAACATGGCCACCCCGAGCTCGGCGGCCGCTTCCGCCGCCTTGACTACGGTATTGGGTATGTCATGAAACTTCAGGTCCAGAAATACCTTCCCGCCGCGGGCATGAATCTGCCTGACGAGCCCGGCGCCATGCCGGACAAACGTCTCTTTTCCCACCTTGAACAGACCGACATGATCCCACAGGCGATCCACCCAGGAAAGTGCCTCATCCAGCCCGCCGCCCACGTCCAGGGCAAAGATCAACCTTTCCCGCGGATTATTCGTTGTACTCATCATCGCCGATAAACTCGGTGTCGTCCGGTATGGAGATGAAATTCGCCCTGACCCCCTTGAGGGCGTCGGGATGCGCATAACCGACCTTTCCCGCCGCAATCTCCCGCAGAGCAATCACTATATCCCTGTTGTTTCTCGGATCCGTCAAAGGCCTGGCGCCCCTCAGGAGCTGCCTGGTCCTCTGTGCGGTGAGCAAAACAAGGGCAAAGCGGTTTTTCGCCATCCGCAAAGAGTCTTCCACGGTAATTCTTGCCATCTGATGTCAACCTCCCAATTAATGCATATTCACCCGCCGGTCATGTCCCGGCGGTCGCTTTTTCATTGCCGACAACGGAAGCCCCTTTCAGCGAAAGAAGGCATCGATCCTTTCCGCACAGCGCTCCCGGCGGGATTTCTCGGCAACATATACCGCGCGGAACCGTTCAACGGCCTCGTTGAGCGTGTCGTTGAAAATAATGTAATCATACCACAGGGCCTCCCTTATTTCATCCAGGGATGTCCGCAGCCGGCGCTCCATGACGGCGTCGCTTTCTCCCCTCTTCGCCAGTCTCGCCTTCAGTTCGGATAGAGAAGGGGGGAGAATGAAGATGAAGACGCCATATGGATATTGTTCCCGGATAACCCCTGCCCCACGCGGTTCGATATCCAATAATAGATCATACCCCTGCTCCAGAAAGGAGTCCATTGTCTTTTTCGCAGTGCCGTAGAGCTGGCCGTAATTCTCCACATATTCGACAAACTCTCCCCGGACTATCCGCTCCCTGAACTCCGCCTCCGAAAGGAATATGTAATCCTTGCCGTCCACCTCGCCCGGCCGGGGCGGACGGGTCGTGCAGGACACCGAAAACCTGAGATCGGGAAACATCTGCATGATCCTGCGGCTGATCGTTGTCTTTCCCGCGCCGGAAGGCGCTGAAACGACCATCAGCAATCCCGGGGACCTGCCTGCAATTATTTCACTCAATATTCTGCACCTGTTCCCTCAATTTCGCCAGCTCGCTCTTGATCTCGATGACATTCCGCGCTATTTCCGCATCGCCGCTCTTGGATCCGATCGTGTTCACCTCCCGGCCCATCTCCTGGATGAGAAAGTCGATCTTCCTGCCGGCGGCGTCGCCCCCCCTCAGCAGGCCGGTGAATTGCTCCATATGGCTGCGGAAACGGACCACCTCTTCCGTGATATCGCTCCTGTCGGCAATGATGGCGACCTCCTGATGCAGGCGGGCCTCGTCGACGGCCATCCCGCCCGTCAGTTCACGGACCCGCTCGCCGAGTCTCCTCTGATACTCCAGAACCACCTGCGGCGCCCTGCCGGCGATCCGCCCCAGAAAACCGGCAATAAGGGTCAGACGCGCCTCCAGGTCCCGCTGCAGGCTTTCCCCTTCCTTTCGTCTCATCTCCCTGAGCATTCCGATCGCCTCGGCGAGAACCGGGGACAGGCCCTCCCAGAGCGTTCCCGGTTCCTGAAGCGTTTCTACGGGAATAAAGGCTTCCCGGAAACCGGCCAGCATCGAAAGGTTGATCTCATCCTCGAGTCCCAGCTCCTGCTTCATCTGCACCAGAAGAGCATGGTAGTTGCGGATCAGCGGCATGTTCAGGGAAAACCGGCCGCCGCCCTCCGCGTTCCCTTCCATATCGACCCGGATGGTCGCCTCGATCCTGCCCCGGGAAAATCCCTCCGCGATCCTTTTTTTGACCTCGCCCTCCAAGGGAAGTAGCAGCCCGGGAAGACGCAGCGACACCTCGAGATAGCGATGGTTGACCGACTTCATCTCGACCACGAATTTTCTGCCCGCCAGGACGCATTCCGCCTTGCCGTAACCGGTCATGCTGCTGGTCATCATTGCTCCTTATCGTAATTATGTTAACTGCCGCAGATACCTTTCCCTGATCCGCAGGAGCATGGCAGTCGTCTCCCCGACGGCGTAATCAGGATAGGTCCACGGCAGGGGGTGAAATGATCCGTCCCGGTAAACCAGGGTCAGATCGGCGTAAATTCCGTCCCTGAGATAGGGCCGATGGGTATAGCCCTTGCCCGTCGCCAGGATCAGATGGGCTTTGGCAAGGTAGCCCGGATCGATGTTGACCCTTCTTTTCCCCTCGGCCGCAAGCCTGCCCTCCAGGCCGTTCGTCCAGATTTTTACATCCGGCAGCGACTCCGGCCGGACAAGCCTCTCAAAGGCTGCAAAACGGCGGACAAGAGGATCGCCGAATTCCCTTGCATAATAGTCCGTATAAGCGAAAGGCGCCGGGGCGCTGATGAAATCGGCCCTTCCGTATTTTTCCGCCAGGGCGTTCAGGGCATCGCCAAGCAGGCGTCCTTCCCCGGAAAAGAGACTGACAATAAGCTTGACTGCCTCCGCCGGCCGCGGCTCGCTCATAGGACCCTTTTCAGCTCCTCCCGGGTTGCGGTTGCCGTACCCACCTTGCCCACCACGATGCCCGCGGCGTGGTTGGCGATATAGGCCGCTTCCCGGAAAGAGGCCCCCGCAGCCATGCAGAGGGCATAGACGCCGATAACCGTGTCGCCGGCGCCCGTCACATCAAAGACCTCCCTCGCCTCGGTCGGAAACGCCGAGTGCCTGACCCGGCCGTCCCTTTCGAAAAGGCTCAGCCCCTCCTCGCCCCGGGTGATCAGCATGGCCTTGAAATCGTATTTTTCCATCAATTTCGTGCCTACCCGCACGTGGTCGCGGCCGTTTTGCATCTCTTCCCCTGCGGCGCTTCCGGCCTCATGATGGTTGGGGGTGATGATATCAAAACCCTGATAGAGGGAAAAATCCCTCTGTTTCGGATCCACGCAGGTGACGATCGGCCGGCCGGCGATCTCTTTGAGTATCCCCTTCAGAAGCGGACCGGTTACCACGCCTTTGTTGTAATCCGAGATCACCAGGGCGCCCAGGCCGTCCCGAATCGACCGGACATAGGAGAGCATCTTGCGGATGCTTTTTGCCTCCAGCGCCTTGCGCTGTTCGAGGTCGAACCGGACCACCTGCTGGCCGTGCGCCACTATCCTCGTCTTCAGGGTCGTGGGCCGCCCCGCTTCCACGACGATCCCGGCCGTATCCACGCCCCGCTTGCGGACCTCGGCCAGCAGCCGTCTGCCCGTCTCGTCGGCCCCTATCACCCCCGTCACGTAAACCCGCCCCCCCATGGCGGCAATATTGTTGAGGACGTTGGCGCAGCCGCCCAGCATGAAGCTGTCCTTGCGGACCTCGACCACGGGGACGGGCGCTTCCGGGGAGATCCGCGAAACCCGGCCCCAGATGAAATGATCCGCCATGATGTCCCCGACGACCAGGACCCCGGCCCGGGAAAAGTTTTCAATGATAGCAAACGCCCTCTTTTTGCTCATGATCCGCTTCATAAGAAACCCGCAATCCCTCCAAAAAACCATATTTCATGGCGTGTTATGCTATTATTCCCGGTTGTTTTTGTCAATCCTTTTCTCGGACCGACAGGGGCCGGCGGGAACATTGCTTATTGACTTCAGGTACCCAATCAAGTAAAAATTGCCGTAATCCGCGCTGGTTAATGACCGCGGTTCATTCGGACCGATAAGGATATAAGGATGATTCGCTCCCTGCTTCTGGTAATGATCGCCGTTTCCGTTACGGCCTTTATGTCGATCTGCGCCTTCCTCTTCCCGCTCGTTTCGCCCAGCGAAAACAACGTGCACAGGATCGCCAATATCTGGGCGCGGATGCTTCTGTGGCTGGCCAGCACCAGGGTCACGGTGATCGGCGGGGAAAACGTCCTTAAAAACAGGCCGCAGATCTTCATGGCCAATCACCAGAGCGATTTCGACATCCTCATCGTCCTGGCCCACGTCCCCGGCCAGTTCCGCTGGATCGCCAAGAAGGAGCTTTTCAAGATCCCCGTCTTCAGCAAAGCCATGAGAAACGCCGGTTACATCGAAATCGACCGGCAAAATCACGAAAAGGCCATGAAAAGCCTGGACGAGGCGGCCCAGAAGATCCGGGAGGGCAAATCGGTCTGCACCTTTCCGGAGGGAACCCGCAGCAAAGACGGAACGATCAAGCCATTCAAGCAGGGCATGTTTCATCTGGCCATCAAGGCCGGGGTCCCCATTGTGCCGATTTCAATAATCGGCGCCCACGAGATCATGCCCAAGCGGACCCTGAAAGTCAGGCCGGGCAGGATCACGATGATCATCGACCGGCCGGTGGACGTAAACGGCTACACCGTTGAAACCCGCGCTGAACTCATCGAGCGGGTCCGCGGCATCATTATCAGTAACTTTGAAAGCGGGATAAAATCCGCTGGGGATCCCGCAGCGGCCGCCGGGAGGATGAAGGCCCTGTGACTCTCATTGAAGCCGTCATACTGGGCGTCATCCAGGGGCTCACGGAACCTCTTCCGGTGAGCAGTTCCGCCCATCTGGTCCTTATCCCCGCCTTGATCCGGGGATTCACTGAGCCCGGGGTTTTCTTCGACGTCCTCCTGCATCTGGGAACGCTTACCGGCGTTGTTTTTTTCCTGCGGAGGGACATCGCCGGCCTTCTCGTCTCCCTGATGCCGGCCCAATGGCCGTCCGGCGCCGCGGTTGCCGGCTGGGAAGAGAGGAGAATCAACCGGCGGATTGCGCTTCTGATCGTCGTAGCCACCGCGCTGACCGGAACGATCGGCATCCTGTTTCAGGAAAGGATAGAAGGCCTTTTTCAATCCCCGGAGAAGACGGCCTTTATGCTTCTGATCACGGGCCTGTTGCTTTTTCTGTCCGACAGGGTTAAAAAAACAGTCCGGGGTAAAAGCGACATGGACCTGACGGACGGGATAATCCTCGGCCTGGTGCAGGCCGCGGCTCTCATTCCGGGCATATCGCGCTCCGGTTCGACGATCGCCTTCGGGATCTTCCGGGGACTCGAACGGGAAACCGCGGCAAGATTTTCCTTTCTGCTGTCCGTGCCCGCAATCGCCGGCGCCGCGATCCTGAAAACGGCCGAGCTGACGCATCTCCCCTCCGGCGATTTGCCGCTTTTGGGCGCCGGGTTCCTGTCCGCCGCCGTCACGGGATTTCTGGCCCTGAAGATCCTCTTCGCAGTGCTCGGCAGAACCGGCCTGGGCGTCTTTGCCTATTACTGCTGGTTCGCCGGGACCGCTGCGCTGATCCTCCGGGGCTTACAATAATGAAAGAGGGGAAACCGGAATCGACCGGTTTATGACAGCATCATGACTGAAAAACATCCCTTCGGAAAGCGGGCCGCGGAGATCGCCGGGGTGAGCTGTCTCGCCCTCGCCCTTTTTCTTCTTCTCGCCCTGCTCTCCTATCATCCGCTCGATCCTTCCTTTACCCGTTTTGTCCCGGAAAAGGCGCCGCTGCACAACTGGACCGGCGCCGCAGGCTCGTACGCCGCCGATACCCTGATCCGGCTGACGGGAATCGGCATCCTCTGGCTGCCGGCAATGCTGCTGGTCTTCGCCCTCAGGTACTTCCGCGATCCCGAGTTCAGGATCGGGACTGCCGCCGCGATCGGCACGGGCGGTCTTGTCTTCGCCACGTCTGCTCTGTTCGCCCTGCTCATCGGAGATATGGAGTTCTACGGCAGCATTCTTGACACGGGAGGCCTGCTGGGAACGGCCGCGGCGGGGTTCCTCAACGCCTATCTGCGCCTGGCAGGGTCCCTGATCGCCCTTGCGCTGGTCCTGATCATCGCGCTGATGATCATGTTCGATTTCTCGGTCGTTCGCTTCGCCGCGCGAGCGGCCGCAACGGCGGGCGCGGCGGCGAGGCTGGGGAAATCGCTCCTCGTGAGCTGCCTGGAGAGGCTTGGGAAAAAACGGGAGGTCCCCGCCGTAATCAGGCCCGCCCCCATCCCCGTTCCGACCGTCTCTGAAGAAAGGCAGGAGAGCCTCAAGGAAAAGCTCAAAAAAGCGGAACAGACCCGTTTTGATTTCGCAAGCCGGTTGAGCGGAAAATTCCAGTTGCCGCCTCTGACTCTGCTTGACCACGTTGAGCGGAAGGATACCAGGATCAAGCGCGAAAGCCTTATCGCCAATTCGCGGATTCTCGAGAAAAAACTCTCCGACTTCGGGGTAGAGGGGAAGGTGGTGGAGGTCAAACCGGGACCGGTCATCACCATGTACGAGTTAGAGCCGGCGCCGGGCGTGAAGATAAATAAAATTACAAACCTTTCCGATGACCTGGCGCTGGCGCTCCGCGCCCCGAGCATCAGGATAATCGCCCCCATCCCGGGCAAGGGGGCGATCGGCATCGAAATACCCAACCAGGAGCGGGAATCGGTTCGCCTGCGGAATGTCCTGGACAACACGGCATTCAAGGAATCGCCCTGCCGGCTGCCGATCGCCCTTGGGGAAGACATCGTGGGCGCCCCCGTGATCACGGACCTGATCCGCATGCCCCACCTGCTGATCGCCGGCACCACCGGCTCCGGAAAAAGCGTTTCCCTCAACGCCATGATCTGCAGCATCCTTTTCAAGACCCCGCCGGACGAAGTCAAGTTCATCATGATTGACCCCAAGCGGCTCGAACTCTCCGGCTACGAGGGGATCCCCCACCTCCTCCACCCGGTCGTCGTCGATCCGAAGAAGGCCGCCCTTGTCCTGCGCTGGGCCGTCGAAGAGATGGAACGCCGCTACCGGATTATCAGCGAGGTGGGGGTAAAGAGCATCGAGGCCTACAACCAGGTCCGCAGCGGGCAGCCGGTTGCGCCCGAGAGCGCGATTACGGCGGACGACAGAAAAAAAGAAGGGGGACGGCCGGCGGCTTCCGCTGAAGAAACGTCTCCGGCGGCGCCGGGGGCAAAGGAAGGGGCTCAAGACGAGCCGGAAAAGAAGGCGCCGCTTCCGGACAGGCTCCCCTACATCGTCATCATCATCGACGAACTGGCCGATCTGATGATGGTTGCCCAGAGGAACGTGGAGGAATCGCTGGCCCGCCTGGCCCAGATGGCCAGGGCCGCGGGAATCCATCTGATCCTGGCGACGCAGCGGCCTTCGGTGGACGTCATCACGGGGATCATCAAGGCCAATTTCCCCACCCGGATTTCATTTAAGGTTTCCTCCAAGGTGGATTCCAGGACAATCCTTGACCAGCTCGGCGCGGAGAAACTGTTGGGGGCGGGGGACATGCTCTTCATCCCTCCCGGTTCTTCGGCGCTGGCGAGGATCCACGGCGCGTACGTCTCCGACCGGGAGATCGAGCGGATCGTGGATTTCGTGAAGAAACAGGGGAAGCCTGCCTATGACGAATCGATTGCCGAGTACGAACCGGAGACCGCCGATGAGGACAGGCAGGAGGGGGATCTTGACGAGAAATACGACGAGGCGGTCGAACTTGTGACGGACCTGGGGCAGGCCTCGATCTCTCTTGTCCAGAGGTATATGAAGATCGGGTACAACAGGGCGGCCCGGATCATCGAGCGGATGGAGGCGGAGGGCGTCGTCGGCCCTTCGGACGGCGCCAAGCCCAGGAAGGTGCTCGCGCAGAAGCTGCCGCGTTGACCGGCCCGGCTCCCGGACGGGAAAGGACGGCATTCCCTGTGATAGCAATTTATGACGGACAGTAAGCAAAAGGTCCACATCGTCAGCCTCGGCTGCCCCAAGAATCAGGTCGATTCCGAGGTCATGGCCGCCATCCTGGCCGACGGGGGGTATGCGGTCACGGACCGCCCGGAGGAGGCCGCCGTCATCCTTGTCAATACCTGCGCCTTCATCCTCCCGGCCAAAGAGGAATCCATCGAGGAGATCCTCCGCATGGCGGCCTGGAAACGGGACGGCGGGGGGCCCTGCTCCCATCTGGTCGTGACCGGCTGTCTCCCCCAGCGCTACGAAAAAGACCTGGAAGAAACCCTGCCGGAAGTTGACCTCTTTCTGGGCATCGCCGAGATACCCAATATCGGCAGGCACCTGAACAGGCTGCTGGGGTCCCCCCGACCGGGACGGCGTCGCACGGAAGACCCCGGCAAGCGGCCCCTGCCGCGCTCTGTAATCGGCAAGCCGACATTTCTGATGAACTCCGGCCACCGGCGCCTGCTCTCGACGCCGGCCGGCAGCGCCTACCTGAAGATAGCCGACGGCTGCTCCAACCGCTGTTCCTACTGCGCGATCCCCTCCATCCGCGGGGAAGCCCGCAGCCGGACAATCGACGACATCGTGGGGGAATCGGAAAGTCTCGCCGCCCGGGGCGTACGCGAGCTCATCCTGACCGCCCAGGACACGACTCTCTACGGACAAGACCTGAAGGGGAGGCCGACGCTGGGTCGCCTGCTCAAGGCGCTGGCCGGGGTCGGAGGCATTGCCTGGATCCGCGTTCTCTACGCCTATCCGGCCCATCTGACGGAAGATATGCTTGAAACGATGGCGCAGGAAGAGAAGATCTGCCGCTACCTGGACATCCCCGTCCAGCACGGCGACGATGCCGTCCTCAGGGCGATGCGCCGGCAGGGGGACCGCAGGCTGATCCGGGACGTCGTCGAGAAGGCCCGCCGGATAGTCCCCGGCGTCGCCCTCCGGTCCTCCCTCATCGTAGGTTTTCCGGGGGAGACCGCCCGGAGATTCGAGAACCTTCTCTCCTTCGTCCGCGAGATCCGCTTCGACCATCTGGGGGTCTTTACCTACTCCCGCGAAGAAGGGACCGCGGCTTCCGCTCTTCCCTCGCGGATCTCCGCAGGGGAAAAGGAGCGGCGCCGCCATGTCCTGATGGAGGAACAGGCCGGGATCTCCCGGGAAATAAACAATGCCTTGCTCGGAACGCGGCAAGAGGTTCTTGTCGAGGGCACAGGCGACCTCGCCGGTTACGCGCACGTCGGGAGGTGCCGGCGCCAGGCCCCGGAGATCGACGGGGTGACCTACCTGAAGGGGGGAACCCCTCAAGCGGGCGAACTGGTCCGCTGCCGGATCACCGCTGCGGACGATTACGATTTGTTTGCCGAAATAATCCAACAATGAATGACGGCTTCGTAAAAAGCCCGGATGCTGCGTTGCGCTTCATCCCTCGTCGCTGCGGCGTACACCAAAGTACGCCTCACTCCTCGGTATTCGCGCGCCTTGCCTGCGGGCTTTTTACGAAGCCGTCCCCCATTCAAGGCTTTTACGACTTATTACGAGGGCGTCAATGAATCATTGTTATCCATTATATGATTATTATTAAATTGACTAATACTGCAAAACATATATTCTTGATTTAACAGTCGTTCGCTATAAACAACATTCATCGAAACGGGAAGATCCGAGGAGGAACGGGCGATGGATATTCAAAACATACCGGACAATCCCTATCTGCTGCTGACGCCGGGGCCGCTGTCCACAACCAAGAGCGTCAAGGCGGCAATGCTCCGGGACTGGTGCACCTGGGACGATGATTACAAGATCCTGGTGCAGGAGGTCCGGGAAAAACTGGTCAGACTGGGGACGGACAATACCGAACGGTACACCAGCATCCTGATGCAGGGGAGCGGGACCTTTGCCGTGGAAGCGACGATCGGCACCGCGCTCCCCGGAAGCGGAAAACTGCTCGTTCTTCCCAACGGCGCCTACGGCGACCGGATCGTCCGGATCGCGGAAGCCCTGAAGATCGACTGCGTCTTCAACGACAGCGGGGAACTCGACCCGCCCGATCTTGAAGCGCTGGAAGCGACTCTCAAAAAGGACGGGGCCATCACCCATGTCGCCGTCGTTCATTCCGAAACCACCACCGGCATGCTCAACCCTATCGATAAAATCGGCGCAATCGTCAAGCGATACGGAAAGATCTTCATAGTGGACGCGATGAGCAGCTTCGGCGGCATCCCCATCGCAATCGAAGCGCTCGACTGCGATTTCATCGTCAGCAGCGCCAACAAGTGCATCCAGGGAGTTCCCGGTTTCGGTTTCATCATCGCCAAGAAAGAAGTCCTCATGAAATGCAGGGGTCAGGCCAGATCCCTCTCGCTGGATCTGTACGACCAGTGGAACACCATGGAAAACGACAAGGGGAAATGGCGCTACACCTCTCCTACCCATGTCGTCCGCGCCTTCCATCAGGCCCTAAGGGAACTCGACGAGGAGGGGGGCATTGCCGCACGGAGCGAGCGCTACCGGGCGAATCACAGAACACTCGTGGACGGGATGAGAAGGCTCGGCTTCCGGACGCTCCTGCCGGACGCCTTCCAGAGCCATTTCATCACTTCTTTCTACAGTCCGGAAAACGAAAAATACAACTTCAAGACCTTTTACGATAAATTGAAGGCGAGGGGATTCGTGATCTATCCGGGCAAGGTGTCCAAGGCCAGCGCCTTCAGGATCGGAACGATCGGGGACGTGCGTCCCGCCGATATGGAAAGGCTCGTGCAGGCCGTCGAGGCCTCCATGTTCTGGAGGGGGTGAAGATCCCACGACGGCGCCTGTCCCAAAGGATAAGGAAAATCACGCTGCCTCTTCCCTCTTGCGGTGGCAGGGCGGGCGAGAGGCATTTTCGAGTCGAGATCGCCCAGACCGCGTTGACCTGAGAGAAAGGAGTCGCCAATGATCGTCGGGATTCTCAAAGAGATCAAGACCGAAGAGCACCGGGTTGCCATGACGCCGGCGGGCGCGGAGGTCATGAAGGACAACGGCCACAAGGTCCTCGTCGAAAGCAACGCCGGTCTCGGAAGCGGTTTCGAAGATGAGGCCTACGCCGACGCCGGCGCCGAGATCGTTAGAAAGGCGAAGGATATCTATGACCGCTCCGCAATGGTCCTGCACGTCAAGGAGCCACAACCCATAGAATATCCCCTGATCCGCAGGGAGCAGATCTGCTTCGCCTATCTCCATCTGGCCGCAAGCGAAGCCCTGACCAGGGCGATGATTGCAAGCAGATCGATCGCCGTCGCCTATGAAACGATCCAGAAGGCGGACGGCTCCCTGCCCCTGCTGATCCCGATGAGCGAGGTGGCCGGCCGGATGGCGATCCAGGAGGCGGCCAAGTACCTGGAGATGGAATACGGCGGCGCGGGGGTCCTGCTCGGCGGCGTTCCCGGCGTTGAGCCGGCGACGGTGCTGATCATCGGGGCGGGGACGGTCGGAACGCAGGCCGCCAAAATGGCGGCAGGGCTGGGGGCCAAGGTTTATCTCGTCGATTCCTGCCTGGCGCGGCTCCGTTACCTCAGCGACGTGCTGCCGCCCAACTGTTTCACCCTGAAATCCTCGCCGGAGATCATTCGCAGGCTGATCCGCCAGGCCGACGCCGTGATCGGCTCCGTGTTGATCCCCGGGGCGAAGGCGCCCAGACTCGTGACGCGGGACATGCTGAAGACCATGAAGCGGGGATCCGTCCTGGTGGACGTGGCCATCGATCAGGGCGGCTGTTTCGAGACCTCCCGGATGACGACCCACAGCAATCCGATCTATGAGATCGACGGGGTCATTCATTACTGCGTGGGCAACATGCCCGGCGCGGTGGCAAAGACATCCACTCTTGCTTTGACCAACGCCACGCTCCCCTATGCGGTCGAGATCGCCGACAAGGGCTGGAAAAGAGCGATGCAGGAAAATCCTGAGATCAGGAAAGGCGCCAATGTGGTCCGGGGCAAGGTGGTCTGTAAAGGGGTCGCCGACGCCTTCGGCCTGAAACTCGCCCAGATTGACAATCTGCTGTAGTTTTTCAGGGTATTTCTGATACCACCCATGCGGCCGGGTTCAAGATTTTCAAAAAACAGGGTTTCTCTTGGCGGTTTCCGACTTAGATTACGGACCATTACAGAACGGGCCAGCACACCCTTTAACGGCCCGTTATCTTGCGGCTGAAGTTCCGCACTGCTTTTTCTTCTTCAAAAGATGGACGCTCCGCTCCTCGCCACTTGTTTTGCTGAGATATTATTTGTTTTTTATTGAAGTCCTGATTCGGCTTCTACAGACCAACGTAACATGTTTCTTTTGGAAACATGCAAATAACACAATCGAACGCTGCGCTTGGCTTCAGCAGTAATAGACATTATCGGCGATATGCTGCAACGTTAGATCTTTAAGCGGTTCCTGCCTTTTTCGGGAGGGGCCGTTTCCATGCATCGTATGCTGCATCGCGCTGCCGTTTCCAGAAGTCCGTTTCTTCTTCTCCACTTTGCAGAAGGCCAAGATCGCGCACCAGGGTGAAAAACCCCGGTCCCGGCTTCCCGTTGACGCTCACAGCGACCGAACTGAGCATCGGCCGACCGGAAATGACTTCATCCTCGGATATCTCCCCAAGGATGTACCCTGTCTCTCTCCCCATGTGAGAACCACTGGCGGGTAGGCCCATAATTACTGCTATGTCTTGATACGTGGTCGTTCCACGGTACTGAGCAGCGCGAACGAGTTCCGCCATAACATGGAAATAGACCGTCTGGCCTCGATATTTATCTTTTACACGCTTCATGGCATCACCTCAGTTCCTAAGGTCATCTCGGATATCACCAGCCGCCGGATTTAACTCTTTATGTACAGCTTCTCTTTGATAAATTGAGCAGGATCTTTGATGATGTCGTCATATTCACCGCGATGTATCCGCTTTGCTTCAAAATCGATTCTGACGTCCTCCACGAACTTCTTGAAATCGGGATTCTGGTCACAAAGTTTATTGATCGTTTCCCAGTCCAAGGCTCCCCTAATCCGTGCGGGATAAATCACTTGAGAGGAACCAATATCCGTAAGATCGAGTTTAATGACACCTATTCCAAAGGAGGCTGCAAGACGTTCAAGCTCGGCTTGAAAGTCATCGTCCGGGAGAATCTCGGGCGCTACCAGATATCCTTCATGTGCCCAGGAGGAGTTGGAAACGGCCTGGAAGTAAGACTCCCTGTAATTTGCCCTGTTGAGAGATTTTTTGATTTCGAATGAGTAAAGGCGAATCGAATTGTTATCTGAGAGTCGGTTGAATTCAATCACTTCCGTACACCAATCCTCAATGGGGAGGTAAAAGCCGACCATGTCCGGGTGAACCCACTCGTTATACCCTTGCTTGATCGACTTCTCATGCAGGATCGTTTTTGTGTATATGGAGCGGCCCCGGTTAAACGACGGGTTTGAAAACGCATAGTAAGCCAAAAGGGGATGCAGGTCTCGTTCTTTGTATTTCAATGCTGTTGCGGCCGTTTTCTGTTCGTCTTTCTCGATCTGTGAAACGAGCTTGGCGGATACTTCCGATTGCCGTTCCTTGAGGAAGAATCTGGCCGGCCTTTTGCCAACCTTGATGAATTTCGAATCCGCGTTGTCTCGCACATCCACGTACAAGTGCGCCCCCAGAGTTTGCCAGGGTGTTTTTCCGGAAGTCTTGATTTTCGCGGATAAGCCGGAGCCCTTCGCCGCCTCCCATATTTCCTGGTAGATCAAGGGCTGCTTGGCTGTCTTCAATACATCAAACGCTAAGTCAAGAAACGAATACGCCATGTTCCGGCCTCCTTTTCCTGCTATATGGCTTCTTCCAGCAACCCTCCATTTTCCTTTAACCAGGCCTTTGCCTTGTCCACCATCGGGATTTGCGTACGGACGATGTTCCAAAACCGGGGTGTGTGGTTGGCCTCGATCAGATGGGCCAGTTCATGGACAATGACGTAATCGACCACGAACATGGGCGCCTTGATCAGCCGCCAGTTGAAGCCGACGTTGTTACGTGTCGTACAGGAGCCCCATCGGTAATGGCCATCCGCAATCTTCACCGCCGCCGCGTCGACACCCAGCTGGAGGGCGCGGGCCTTCACCCGCGGGACGATCTTCTCCTTGGCCCTGCCGATGTACCATTTCCGCAAGGCCTCGACCCGCCTTTTCCCCAAGGCCGCGGGAATCAGGAATCCCCGGTTGAACCGGACCCCGTTCAACCCGTTCCGGACAATCTCGATGCGGTACTGCCGCCCCAGGTAGAGGGCCGATTCGCCGCTGACGATTTCCTTGCCCGGCCCGTGGGGAAGGTCCCGGTATTTTTGGGGGTGGTTGATCTTCTCGTAGATCCACTGCCGCTTCGCCTCGACCGCCCGGTGGATCTTCTCCTCGGCGAGCCCCTCGGGCGCATGGACCACAACACTGCGGTCCCGTTCAACGGTGATCGTCAGTTGGCGCCTTTTGGCCGATCTTTGAATGACGTATTCTAAAACCACTTCCATTACTCCGCGTAGAGGATGATGTCGTTGTTCTTCTCCGCGATCTCCATGACGCGGCTGATGATGTAGGCGCGGTTCTTGACCAGGCCGGGAAGTTTCGCAAACTCCGGCGCCAGCAAGACCCCCTGGAGATCCGCCCGGAGCTTGCTCCTGGCGGATATGCTCTCCCAGAAACCCGTGAGTTTAAGCTCCCGCTCCACGGCGAGGAAGGTCTTCTGGGTTAAGTCCCCCAGATGGCTGATTTTGTCGTCCTCGGTCATGCCGTCTGCTACGCCCAATGCTCCTTCCGGCAGATCCCCTTTACTTCCCCCGAAGATCTCCCCGAAGATTTCCCGTTTGAGCATCCGGAAGAAAGGCATCTGCTTTTTTCGATGCAATCCGTAGGTAGGCTCTTTGGCCGCATTCATGATCCTCGCCCGCAGCTTCTCCAGCTCCTCGTAGATCCTGTTCCAGTTTTCGCGGAACTCCGCGAAGATCGCCGCCAAGGCCTCGGCAAAGGAGGCCTGGAGCTCGGGGTCATCTCTCAGCTCCACGTCGAGGTGGTGGCGGATGGCGTGCTCCACCTCCGCCGCCTTGGTCTTGGTGCGGCCCCGCTTGCCGACCTGCTTTTCAAAGTCCCCGTCGAGGATGGAGATCGGTTTGACCTTGACGTCGATCCCTTTCGATTCCAGGTAGGCGTCGGTGATGGCGCGGAGCTTCGGCGGGATGCCCTTCATGCTGAGGCGCTCGTCGTGCAGGTGTTTCTCTGCCAGGACATTGATCGCCGCAAGGGCCTGGTAGTCGGCCATGTAGTCGAGGGCCTGCCGGGCCGGGAAGACCAGGTTCAGGCACCGCGTCAGCCGCTTGAAGGCCAGCAGATAGTCGAACCGCAGGTCCTCGTCGTAGAAGAGGTCGAAGAAGGCGTCATGGTCGGTCATGTCCGTCAGGCCATGCTTTTTGAAAAACCCCATGACAGCCCTGTGGCTTTCAGCCAGCTCCCGCAGCTCCTCTTCGGGGAAACTCAGGCAGTCGATCACCTCCTTCTGTTCGCGCTCATCATAGGCGTCGATCGCCTTTTTCAGATGGTGGCCGACTCCCACATAATCCACGATGAACCCCTTGTCCTTCGCTTCTCCCGCCACGCGGTTCACGCGGGCGATGGCCTGGAGGAGCGTGTGGGCGACAATCACCTTGTCCAGGTACATCACCTGCTCGACCGGGGCGTCGAAGCCGGTCAGGAGCATGTTGTTGACGATCACGATGCCCATGTCGCCCCTGACACCCTCCTCCTCGTGGCCGAAGGCCATCTTGAAGCTCTTGATGCTCGCCTCGTGTTTGGCGTCGTCCGTGTAGGGCTTGAGATGGGGCAGGTCGTTGTGGCTGCCGGAGATGACGACGTCCGTGGTCAGCCGCGCCAGCCGGTCCAGGTCGAGCTTCCCCGGGTTGGCCTTTTTCAGCGCTTCCATGGCCTCCGTCAGGGCGGCGTCGAGGTATTCCTTGTACCGCACCGCTGCCTCGCGGGAGGTGGCCACGACCTGGGCCTTGTAGCCGTTCGGAAAGACATGGGTCAGGTAGTGGGCCACCATGTCTTTGGCCTTGGCCGCGATGGTCGGCCTGGCCTCCAGGTAGGCCTCGCGCGAGCCGTATCCCAGGATCTCCAGGCGCTCCTGGAGGTTGTAGTCGCTGAAGACGTCCGCAAAGGCCGTGTCCATGCCGGTCTGATCGGCCACTTCGGCGTTGTGGGTCCGGCCCTCGTAGACGATCTCCAGGGTCACGCCGTCGTCGATGGACTGGCGCATGGTGTATTTGTCGATGTAGTCGCCGAAGACGCGCTCCGTCTTGTCGATGGGCGTCCCGGTGTAGCCGATTCGGGCGGCGTTGGGGATGCCCTTGTCGAGGTTGGCCCCGAGCATGGCGTACTGGGAGCGGTGGGCCTCGTCGGTCATGACCAGTATGTGGGGGCTTGGGTTCAGCTCCGGGAAGGTCTCCGTCAATTCGGGTTCCCGGAACTTGTGGATCATGGCCATGACCAGGTCCGAGGCGTCGGACCGGAGGAGTTCCTTGAGCTTCTGGATGCTGTCGGCCACCTTGACCGTAAAGCCGATGCCCTTGCTGGTCTCGGAAAGCTGGCCCTCCAGTTGGGTCCGGTCCGTTACGAAAACCACCTTCCAGTTCGAGAGCCGGGCGTGGCGGTACATCTCCCGCACCATGAACATCATGGTCAGGGATTTTCCCGACCCTTGGGTGTGCCAGACGATGCCGCTCCGTTCCCGGGGGCTCTGGCCTTCGAGGAGGCGTTTCACCGCCAGCTTGACGGCGCGGAACTGCTGGTAGCGGCCCACGATCTTGATCGTCCCCCCCTTGTCGTTCGTGGAAAAGAGGGTGAAGGTGCGTATCAGGTCCAGAAGGTTGTCGCGGTCGAACATCCCGGCCACGAGGCGCTGCTGGTCGTTGGGGCCGCTGCCGCCGTGGGGGATCTCGTCCACTGTCCGGGGATAGGGATCGGCCCAACGGTAGAAGTACTTCTCGCCGTGGGTCGTGATGGTGCCGAACTTGGCCTCGTTCCGGCAGGTGGCGACGACGATCTGGTTGTAGTAGAAGAGGGACGCGCTGCCCTCGCCCTTGGCGCCGCGCTGTTCGCTGTAGCGGAGCAACTGGTCGATGGCCTCGGGGATGGCGTCCTTGACCTTGGGCGACTTGCACTCGACCACCCCGACGGGCAGGCCGTTCAGGAACAAAACGATGTCCGGGACCATGTGGTGCTCCGTCCCCAGGATGCGCACCTTGAGCTGGCAGACGGCGAGGAAGCGGTTGTTGTCCCGATGGTCGAAGTCCACGAACCGTACCGTCGGACTCTTCTCGCCGGTCCGGCGGTTGACGCTCACGCTCGTGTTCTCCAGGAGCATCGTGAAGACGTGGCGGTTGTTCTTGATCAGATCTGTCCCGGGGAAGCTCGCCGTGAGGTGCTTGACCGCCTCCTCCACCTGATCTTCTTCCAGCCAGGGATTGATGCCCTTGAGCCGCTCCCGCAACACCGGCAGCATGACAACCTCGGTGAAGCTCTCCCGGAAGGAGTCGCCCGGGTGCTGCTTGCCATCGAGGTCGAGGACCTCCCAGCCCAACCCGGCCAACTGATCGAGGAGAGGCTTTTCGACATGGTTGCGTTCATCGAGCTTCAGTTGCGCTGACTGAGATGTGAGATTTGGAGTCATATTCCGCCTCAGCTCTGGATCTGAGAATTATCGGTGCGTCCCGTAGTATATCTCTTCGAGAGATTTCTTTTTGCGCACTTTCTTCGGAAGCGACAAGGCAAATGATCTCCCGATGTCAAGCCATCCAGCCAACTCATCTGCCTTGTCCCAGGAGCCCTTCTCCACCATGACCCACCCCTTCATCGGTTTTCCGGTGATATCGAATGGCCTCACATGCGCGCAGGCAAGTTTTTCAACGGCCAGCGCCGGCGCCATTCTCACGATGAGGCTGTCCTTCCAGACGCCGAAGGCCATGTTGCCGTGGATCAGGTAGCAGATCCCGCCAAACATTTTCCTCTTTTCAAGGCCATCCCATTGCGGGACGATGTCTTCAATTTTATCTTCCAAAGCAGTGTTGTATGGCATAGCACCTCATTTCTCCTTCACAACCCATTGGCCGCCCTTGTCTGGCCCGATGCGCTCGATGGATCGTGTCTCCCGTAATCTGCGGAGAGCGCGCTCGACGGTGCTGATCGATTTGCCGGTTTGCTCTGCTAAAGCTGCGGTCGAAAGGCGGCCGTCCGTCTTGAGCAAGGCGATAATTTTCTCCGTCATTTTCTCCGTCATTTTCTCCGTCATTTTCTCCGTCATCTTTTCTTGCCGGGCGTCGGTATGGAATTGTACCATTAATCCAGACACATCAGTTCGGTATTCGGGAATTGGCACACCTGCAGCTTTGCATTCCTGATTGATTTTTTCGATTCCCCGGCCCCAGGATTCGATCATCCCGGCCCGGAAGAAGGCATTCGCGATCAGCGGATTGAAAGGCCGGGAGGTGTGTTTCGCCAGCAACTGCGCCACGGTCCAGTGCTCGGGCAACTGGCCGTCATTCCAGATGTAGATTCTGTCGTCGTAAACGCTGATCTGAATCGGCACGCCACTGCTATAATCCTTGTGGACGATGGCATTCAATAAAGCTTCACGCAAAGCGGCCTTGGGAAAGGGAAACCGTTCAACACGCGTGATTCCCTCATAGCTGATCGCCGCCCGCAAGTACTTGGTCAGCAGTAAATCCAAGGCCTTTTCGGCTTGAACAAAGAGGCTGCCGTGGATTTCGTCCTGGTACAAAAGATCGGCGTCTGTGCGGAAGTACCCGATCTTGATGTAGGCCCCGACCACCCACTTCTCCGGGTCATGATGAAAAAGCAGGATGGCGGCGCGCTTGAGGTAATCTCCCTCCGTCAGGTTGAGATTTTCGATCAACGAGGCGTTGCTGTCAGCCAACACCTCATCGCTGACACGTCCACTCTTGGCCGCCTTGGCGCGAAAAACCTCAAAAGATTCCTCCTTGAAATCGGCTAGGCTCACCCGCGGAACCGGCACCCCGTCCCAGTGCTTGCCCTGCTTCCTGAGCAGAAACATGTCGAGGGCCGCACCTTTGAGCTCCTGTTTCGTGCTGCCGCTGCGATAATAGTATTCGCCTTTGTAGCTGACGGGATACGGATAGGGCTCCACGACGATTTCGATCAGCTCCTTGCCCTTCTCGACGCGGAGGTTGACGTCCACGATGATTCCGAGAATATCCTTGATCTTGTTGGGAATGTATTCCAGGAGCTTTTGCGCGTCGGCGACGCCGATCACCTTGCCTTTGTCGTTCTTGCCGATGATCAGCCTGCCGCCCTGGGCGTTGGCAAAACCGCTGATCCAGCGAAGGTACTCGTCGCGCCAGGATTCCTTCCACTCGACCATCTGGGCTTCCTTGGGGCTCATACGTCTAACGCCTCCTTCACGGCTTCTCCTTGACGACCCAATGACCGCCCTTGGCGGGTCCGACGCGCTCGATGAGCTGCGTTTCCTGGAGCTTGTTAAGGGCGCGCTGGACAGCGCTGGGGGATTTGCCGATCTGTCTTGCCAGTTCCCCGATCGTAAGACGGCCGTCCTGCCTGAGCAAGTCCACAATCCGCTCCGGGGTTTTCTGTAGCGTTTTTTCTCGATCAACCGCAAGGGCCGACTCTTCAATGGACCGCTGAATGGCCGCCAGCATGAATTCTATGAATGCCGTGGCATCGGCGGCCTGGTCGGCCCGGCCGAGGGCGGCGTAGTAATCCTGTTGTCGGTCGCGGATGATGCTTTCCACCGGGAGCAGGGCAAAGATCGGCCGCCATTGGCTGAGGATGAGGGTTTGCCAGAGTCGTCCCAATCTGCCGTTTCCATCCAGAAAAGGATGAATGAACGCGATTTCGTAGTGAAAGACGCTGCCGGCAACCAGCGGATGCTCGTCGGTCTTTTCCAGCCAGGAGAGCAGATCGTCCACAAGCGCGGGCACCCGCGCAGGCGGGGGTGCGACGTGGATGACTTCACCGCCCCGCTGGATTCCGACCCCGGCGGAACGAAAACGCCCGGCTTCATCGGCCAAGCCGGCCATCATCAAGTTATGCGCGGCAAGAAGATCCGTCCGGGAGTGGGTGGTCCAGTCGGATAGTTTCTCGTAAGCGGCAAAGGCGTTTCGCACCTCCTGGATCTCACGGGGTTGCGCCAACACCCGTTTGCCCGCCAACACCGCCGCGACCTGTTCGAGGCTCAGCGTGTTGCCTTCGATGGCCAGAGATGCCTGAACGGTTTTGATCCGGTTGCCGCGCCGAAGGGCAGGAACAACCGCGCTGTCAGCTCCCGCCCGGAGATTCCCCAGAGCCTCGCCAATCTGCTCGATGCTATGCAGAATCACAGGGGTAATGCGGTAAGGCGGAATGTATCGGTCAGTCATTATTATTTCTTCTCGCTGGGGGATAGCGAAATAGCCAGAGTATAAATTGAGTTACTTTACCTTGAAATTTAGGAACAAGTGAAAGTATTGCCCAAATACTGGTGACTCCCAGTCCGCTGGTAAGAAAAGCATGCATCATGACCCATTCCGCCCCACTCTTATCTGACTGCAGTAATTC
>Ga0172368_10000151_pt1 | contig 92761 bp, 73 predicted proteins | sample Lak11m_FD_114540 | JGI IMG/M metagenome (GOLD analysis project Ga0172368, IMG submission 114540) | Freshwater microbial communities from Kabuno Bay, South-Kivu, Congo - kab_022012_11m | ecosystem: Environmental > Aquatic > Freshwater > Lake | place: Democratic Republic of the Congo: South-Kivu...
CAATAAACCTTGAAAATTCCTGCACCTGAGTATTATGCATATTTTCACCAAGATGAGAACCGATGAGTACAAGACAGTCTGCATTTTCAATATCTGTCCTCTCCGGCGAGCCAACGGGTTCACCAAAAGTCAGTTCAAACCCGACATCCCTGGGACCCCGGCACTGAGCAAAGGATGGTGCTGCTACATTGGGAGAACCATACGCTTTCAGTGTGTGTTTAAGAAAATTTCCACCAATTCCATGACTAAACAGAGCCACTGATTCCGGACCATACTTTGCTTTTATTTTATTCATTTTTTCAGCGATGTACGATAAGGCTTCATCCCAGGTGACTGCAACCCATTCATCTTCACCTCTTTCATTCTTCCTTATGAGGGGTGATTTTAACCGGTCCTTATCGAAATGGGCTCCGATTCCTCCAGTTCCTCTGGGGCATAAACGTCCGTTACTAAGCGGGTCTTCGGGATTTCCTTCAATCTTCCATAACTCACCGTCTTTAAGATATGCTATAGCTCCGCATTTCCAAAAACAGATATCGCATGTGGTAGGTATTTTTTCGATGCCCTTACCTTTTCCGGTTTTTGCGTTGATATATTCAGCGCTTTTTGCAAGAGGTTCCGAAGCGCTGACTGCAGCTGCTGCCCCAAGCCCGAAACCTGTAATCTTCAAGAATCTTCTTCTAGATACTGTTATCATTTTATTTTTCTGCTTGTACTTTAATCGATGATTTTATTTTAATGCAGGTTGAATAATCTTTATAAACAATACACTCCCGACAGTCAGTATTCAGGCATTTTTTATCTTTCTTATTCAACATCCAGCAAGGTTCCAAAACGCTCTCAGTTAAAAAATGCTGACAATTGTTCCTTTCCTCAGTTGTGCACGGAATTAATGTCCAGCAAGGAATAAGGGAATAAATTGCTTTAATACCCGGAATACTGATTTTTTTTTCATTGATAGTCTTTCTAATACAAATAATGCGTTCAAGATCAGATTTAGAATAGAGTCTCTGATTACCAGAACTTTTAGCGGAAAGAATCAGTCCTTCTTTTTCATACATTCTTAGTGTGGGAACAGAAACATTAAGAATCTCCGCTGCTCTCCCAATTGGTATTATCGGTTTGTCTAAAATATTTTCAATATTCATTGCATTTATTATGATAGCTATATTTATAACTATCAACTTTCCTGCCAATTGCTTTACACCCTAAAATTAATGATATTTTAGTTGTGATGATTAACTTTTTCTCATTTTTGAGAGACGGAGTATTATATCCGGTAAAAGAGTTATATCCGATAATGAATTTTTATCCAATTATTGACATTCGTTTTTCCTGCGAGAATAATACACATCAAAATTATTCAGTAAATTTATTCGGAAGGATTGCTCCTTATGGCAGCTTATGCAAGCACCCGCGGTTATCATCTTTTCTATCATCACTGAATCGGGTGAAAAGAAAAAATCCCTTGTTGATTTTCCGACTGAAAATGATTCTGTAGCTATCCAGGCATCTTCGGGGAGTCCATCATTTTTATTAGACTCGTAATATGGATAATTTTTTATTCTATATTTCCCATTTTCAAAGTAGAATTCCAGTCTTCCCCTGCCAAAACCCATAGCGAACGGGTCGTTGTGACAACTTTCACAATCTCTTCCGGAAGCAGTAATTGTATGCGGCAAAACTGGAGAATATAATCTTTGGAATATGGGTTTTTCACCCTCCATCCCATCAATACTAAGCACCATTCCAGGCACAGCCGGGTAGATACCTTCCCTGTTGCGAATATTCCTGAAAATCCCCAAAGCAGGAGGATATGGTCCGGAGAACCCCGTACTTTCGAGCCAGGCGCCTTTTATAGATGATCGTTTGAGATGATCATAAGCCTCTTCCCCGCCTTCAAATGTTGTATGACACCCGACACATACAGGTGCCCATGAAGTATGACAGGAACTGCAGCTTAAGCGCCCGTGGGATTTATTCCCGATGCAAACGGGAGATAGGGCTTTGAGAGACATTTTTTTACCCGAGATTTTTCCGAGAAAATTAATTTCACCGTTTTCGACTATCATGGATAAAATCGCTCTGCCTGATTTTTGTTCAATAAGAAAAGATGCTTTGTCCGAAACCTGGTTCCTGATTTTTATAAATTTGCCGGATTCGGGATCAATATCTTTAAACTTGATCGTTTGTTTATTAGAATGACAATCTTCACAGCTTATCGTGACCGCTTCCTCTTTATGCCTGTAAATTGTACCATCACCCATCAGTTCATAAGAACTATGGCAGTCAATGCAATTCATGCCTTTCTCAAAATGCACATCGGGGATATGTTTCAGAAAATATCTCCCATCGCTAAGTGTATCCGTCAATTCAGAAGGATTTTTATTTAAGGTTAATTCATCAATTTCAGCCCATCCCCTGAAATTCATTGAAATCCTGCCTGATCTTGCATGACAGCCAAAACACATACTATCATCAGTATCAATTGTCAAAGCCGGATGCATCGAATCCCCTGTTCTTATTTCCAATCCCCCTTGATATTTAAGGTGACAAGCCAGGCAACCGCCTCCCCTATCTGAATCTGCGGCTCTGCCAGGAAGTATCTTTTCATTGTCAAGATGGCAGCCGACGCATAACTGCCGCAGGTGATTATCCGAAGGAGTGTTTCCGGTTTCTGCCGCATAAAAAACAGTGTCTGCGGGAAAACGATCTGCAAATACTTTTTTATTAACTCTGATTAATCCGTTCAATGAATTCATCAGGGAATAATTCACTCGCATTACCAGGTCCTGATGACATGAGGAGGTTCCGCAGGAAAAATCCGAATTCACCAGATTACCTGGAATTTTTATTAAACCCGAGTGCGCTGCACTTTTATCTAAAGAAAATGGATTACCAAAATGGCATCTGAAACAACCAATATCAGCGGGTGAATGAAATTTTGAAAACCCGGTCATCTTGTTGTGACAGTTTAAACACGCCTCTGGAAAGTTATTCAAAAGCGGAAATACTTTGTCTTTATTTGAAGTTTGAGAATTGATAATCGAGTTTATTAGTGCAGGATTATAAACAAGCAGATCAGTTTTCGGCAACTTATCAGTGGCATTTCCAAATAATGAAAAATAGATAAGTATAAAAATTGAGCAAACTGTAGGTAAAAAAACAAATAAATTACCCAATCTTTCTATAAGATAGTGCCGCTTCAAAATTAGCCACAGTGCAATAAAAATTAAACTAATAATAACCCCTGAACCGAGGATAAGAATCTGAATAATCGGAAAATGATCACCTTCAATCACGCCCAGGTTATTGTCGATAATTGGTAAGAATCCTGGCGAGAATATCAGAGGTGGAATAAAAGTTATTAAAAGATTGCCATAAATATTCTTATATGAGTTGAAAATATAATTGGAGGGGAATAAAACATAAATCATTATGAACAGCAGAACAGGAAGGAGCAGATGACTAATAAAAATCAATTGCTGAAAAACGGAATTTTCTCCCAAATTAGTGGCAGAATTTCCTCCAATGTCTATCAATTTCCCAATTGAATTCTCGATCAGATTTAAATCGAGAAGAGAAGAATAATCTCCCCTGAGCAGATGGCCTGTCAGGAAAATTAAACCAATAATAAATAAAATAAAACTGGCTGAAAACAGATACTCTGGAATTTTATTCTTTTCATAAGATGCGAAAAACAAGGCTGCTGATAATAATATTAAGAAAGAACTCCAGTAATGAAGGGATCGAATATATGAAAAAAACGGGCTGCTTATTAATTGAGAAGATATTGAGATAAATATTTCTTTGAATTCAATACTGATTAGCAAATATAATCCGGAGAAGACGGAAACGACAACAGCAAGTAAAAAAAACGAAAGCATCTTTTTGTAATTACTCATCAGTCAGGCTCGTTTTAGAATAATAAAAATGAAATTTTAAAATACCTAAACGAATTCCCTGATCAAACACTCTCCCTATGAGAATTCAATAGAAGCTGATAATCTTCAGGGTAGTTTATATTCAGGAATTTCATAGATGGTTCCGTGCTGAAATCGACACTTTCAACTTTAGCAAATTCAAAGAGAGCTTTCATCGATCTCCTCTTGTGATCAGGATTCCTGAGAAGATTTTCAAAATAAATCAATAGCTTTTTACTATATATTGCACATAATGGTTGAATTTCTCCACTAACAACGGCTGTGGCAATCTCACTGCCCTCCTGAACTGAATATAATTTTTGAAATATCCCAATATCAATTAAAGGGAAATCACATCCCACCACAAAATTTTTTTCATTTGATGAATTTATTAGTCCCGCATGTATCCCGGCAAGCGGTCCCGAATGCGGATAAATATCTTCAACCTGTAAAAAAGACGCATCCAGGTCTCTTTGAATATTTGTTGAAATGATTGTTTTGTTGAAATAGGGGCTTAGCGATTTAATGAGATGTGATAAAAAAGTGTCTCCCCTAAACTCGAGTTGGCTTTTATCGCTCTTCATCCTGGAACTTTGCCCACCTGCAAGAATAATCAGGCTAATATCAGGATAAAATTCTCTCGCTTCTGGTTTTATACTTTGCAAAATTTTCCGTGAAGTTATAAAAAATTCTGAATAATCACCCTTCAAAAAAGTTACTCTTTTTTTGCAATGATTTTTGTTGCAACTGCAAGAGCGTTTTTAATCATTTCCGGATAAATACCATATATCTGAAAATATTCAGCACTCTCGGTGTACTTTCGGAGCAATTTACTGCATTTATGAGGATCGGTTATCTCAGTTAATTTTTCGATGTTGATTAGTCTGTCCGCAGCTTTAACGAGTTTGGCAATTTTATCTTCACCAATTATTCGGTAGTATTCGTCCGGTGATAATTTTTTTGAACTTTCCAGGATTTTCTGTTTCACCGATAATTTCAGCACAGTATTTGCCACAGTCTGACCAAAATATTTAGCTATTTCATATGGTTCTGTTAGAGTATCTTCAATGATATCATGAAAATATCCGGATAAAGCAGCGGTTCTGATCTCTTCATCGTTTTCCAGATAAGCAGGAGCTAATGCCTTGATTCGTTCAACCACTGGGATGATATGCGCGATATAGTAATCAAGTCCGTTGTAATACAATCCATGATATTTCTTAATGGAATATTCAGTGGCGGATGGGAATTCTTCGCTACCTTTGTAATAACGACTTAATTCATGTGCTGAACTAAACAGTGAATCACTTAGCATCTGAAAAAACTTACTGAGATAATCTGTCGATTGATTAAAAAGTTTCTGATTTATTTCCAGTTCAATTCCTGAATACATACTATCTGAAAATCTACTTCTGAGATGGCTTGTGAATCCATCAGAAACCCCTTTATAAGGGTAATTCATTCGTATTTTAAGATCCGGCATCAATTCAGATATTTTTTTTTGCCATTTTTGTGATATTTCCTTCTCATTAGCTCTTGAAGGATCATAAAGAAAAGTCACGTCTGCATTTCGAATTTTGCCGTTCAATAACGGAGTAAATGAATGAACAGAAATATGAATCGCACGTTCCTCTGAGTTAATAATTCCCTTGAGATTTTCTTCAACCATGGCCCGATAAGGAGAATAGTATTTGCTAACAAGCATGTTCTTTAACCTGGGATCAAGGTTTGATGAAAAATTCGAAAAAACCGATCGATTCTTCAAAGATCTGTTAGCATCAATTGCCAACCTTGTAAATTCATAGTAATAAGCTGGAGCTTTAAATTTTGCGGCAAATGAAGAAAATAATTCTGCGGCTCCCCTATCGTATCCTCGGTGTGACACTAAAATTTTCGGATCTACATTAAACTCATTGCTTATTTCATCAGGAATGCGATTTCCAAAATGCTCACAACTAAAAAGAAGCATCAGTCCACCTTATATAATTTACCGTTGGCGAGATTTATTGATAATTCATTGTAAATTTCCGGAATACTATTTATACCACCTTTATTGATCTCATTTAAAATCCTGGTAGCAAGTGAACCATTGGCAATAATTTTTTCAATAACAGGCGCGTAAGAATCTTTCAAAAATCTCCAGGAGCGTAACGATAAATAAATATGTTCAAGTAATTCAGCGGCTATTTTTTTGCTGCCGGTAATTCCAAAAAAATCCAGATATTCCTCATCATCAATTATTGCTTTCTCCGCATTTTTAATAGTCCTTAGCAAAATTTGAGATAACTGGATTTCATTAAAAGATTTTTGAAGATAATAAGAACCCCATTTTCCTTCAGTAATTGATTTAATCAATCCGATAATAAAATCAAGAATAGCCAGGTCAGCCAGGGGTGTCTCCTGGATGTCCATAATCCTGATCTCGATCGAACCTCTGTCAAATCTCGCTATGGCACCTCTGGAATTCAGCCACTCATATTTCATAATATCATCTTTATCAAATGGTTCGATGTCATGATAGATTTTTTTAAAAATCTTACTGGAATAATCGTTTAATGAAAATGCCTGCTCAGGAATAACTGCTCCCGTCAAAGAAGGTATCCTCGCCTGGTTTTTCCGGTAGTATTCCAGGCGTGTGTCGCGAAATCCGGTAATAACGCCATCAAGTATCGGCGTACTGGCTGCAAGAGCAGGAATCAGGGGAAGTACCATCCGGATAGCCGCATGGAGTAAACCAAATTCCTCGTCATTCCCGAAGGGAAGATTCAGATGTGTACTTTGTAAATTAGACCATCCGTGCCCCCGGCAGTCAAAAATCCGATTGTATGCATCATATATCTCGTTTGAATCATGCGGCCATAATTTAGTTTCTTTGTGCGGATCCATTAAAGGATGGGCACCCGAAGGTAAAAGTTTGGCTTTAAATTTCTTAAGGATATTATTCGCACGTTTAATGTTTTCAAGGAATTTGTTTTCAAACCCTTCGTATTTATATACAGGATCGGTGGTTTTAAATTCGATGACATGAAGAACGAGTTCATTGGACCAGCATATTTCTCCGAATTCGATATCCGATGTAATCTCTCCGGCTATTTCTTTCATCAGAATATCGCTCATTGGCACGACTGCCAGAGTCGAATCATTAACGATCATATACTCAAGTTCAATGCCAAAAACTTCAAACATGGTGTAAGGGTATTTCATAAACTAATTTCTCTCACACGGCGTAAATTCTCAATTCTCTCCTTAAATGATTTCATTATACTGAGATATAAATGTTCTCTCATTATACTATCCTCTATTCCTGCATCGATACTGGGATTATCATTAATTTCAATAATTAAGGCATTTTTATTGATTTCTTTAACATCAACTCCGTATAAACCATCTCCGATTAAATTGGCAGCCTTCAATGCAGTTTTAAGAATGTTCTTTGGTATCTCATAAACCGGCACAGCATCGAACATTCCATATTTATCATCGCCCTTACCTTTCCAATTATAGATCTGCCAGTGATCCTTTGCCATATAATATTTACATGCGAAGATTGGTTCTCTATCCAGGATTCCGATTCTCCAGTCAAAATCTGAATAAAGAAATTCCTGGGCTATAATCAAATCTGAACTCTCCATCATTCGGTCAATTTCCTTCGTCAGAGATTCCCGGTTTTCAACCTTAACAACACCTTTTGAAAAAGAGCTGTCTGGTTGTTTCAAAACACATGGGAATCCGATAGTTCCCTCCACTGTCTCTCTCGTGTCCTTGTGAACGATTATAGTTCTTGGTGTAGCAATTTTTGCTCTATTTAACAATTCCGCAAGAAATACCTTATTCGCACACTGAAGTATTGATTTTGGATCATCAATTACCACGAGTCCTTCTGTAAATGCCCTTCTGGAAAACCTGTATGTGTGATGATTAACGTTAGTTGTTTCCCGGATAAACAAAGCGTCAAATTCTGGTATTCTGCTGAAATCATCCCGTGTGATAAGTTCGGTTCTTAATCCAATGGATTCAGCGGCGTCCATAAAATTTGTAATTGCTTTTTTGTTCGAAGGTGGCTCTTTCTCTTCGTTATTAAGTAATATTGCCAAATCATACATTGCCATTGGCAGTTTTGCAGTGTAAATTCGTTTTTTTGTAAAATAAGATTTCGCAAACTGCTCAACAAATTCCCGGTGATTTTCTGGAATTTCATTAACGGGTACGGGTGAAATGTTCATCAGGTTCCAGCGTTTTGTAAATGTAAACTGTGCTCTGATAAGCGGAGCCTGAAAAAGATTATATAACTGCGCTGCCAGATGATCATACTGTTTAGCTGTATTTTGGCCAAAATAGATGCTAAGAGTAAAGTTCTGAGATTTGATATTTTTCAAACTTTTCTGAATTAATTCATCAAGATCATCTGAGATTATCCGAACGATTGTCTGTGATTTTAGGTCCTGCATTGTTGAAACATTCGGAAAAACCCTGTGCCCGCGTGCTTCAGCAAGCAAAGAGACATAGTAACCGGTAGCTTGGTAACGATATGAGCGGCAGAGATTGAACACCCGTGCATTTTTGATTTCAGCATACTTTGGATCGGTCAGATAGTTCTTCGCTGCCACTATCTCGACATCATCGATCCCGAAATTCCAGTCTTTTGGATAGTTAACTACAATAAGAGTTCTCATAAAATTTTATTATTTTGGAGTAATAATTAGTAAATTAGCATCATAAGTGACAATACCAAGCATAATTGAGTGGATAAGGCGGTTAGCTCTGACTGAATAATAATTGTTCCCTGAGACAGGATTTGCAGCAAATGGATCTGCTACGATGATGTGTTGTTTTTCATTGTCATAGCCACAAAGAACAACGAAATGTCCCATCGGTAATCCCCTGACATCATCAAAAATCGACGTAACCCCATCGGGAGAATATTCTCTTTTTTCATTATAAAGATAAGTTGCACTCAATCCGGTTAACACAGGAACACCTGACTCAAAATATTTTCTTAGCAAATGTATAGTCAGATCTTTAAACAAAACTTTTCCCCCTAACTGCAGGAACTCAAGATAGGCATCGCTTGCCATTTGTAACTTTTTACTTCGTTTATGTTTTTTTTGTTCTGTCAGTTTTTCTGAAAGATCAACATTTCCTTTTCCAAACCATGATGGGTCGAATAATTTTACATTAAAAGTATATATTTTTGCCTTATAGCCTCTTTTGAGCGCATGATTTCCAAGAATTACTGCGAGAGTTCCGCCTTCCTCTAATGCTTGAATTTCCGATATAACTGTTTGTAAAGTAATATTATCTCCGTAAAAATTATAAACCGAGTGTAAACTCGTCGGACCACAAGACACATCATCGGGTTGAGGCAAGATTTTTAATGGAATCATTTAATTTTAGCAGAATACATTCTCTTTGTTGCAGAAAACATAAATAAATTTTATCAATAAAAAAACTTTTATCCACGGCTCTCGTCTTAAACGAAAAGGATAAAATAACTTGCTCAAACAGATACTGCTTATTATTATAATCCCGTTTATTGTTTTTTCTTTCGAAAGAAATCCTGATTCTGAAAAGACTTATAATCTTCAGGTAACTCAGGAAAAGGTAAAAGTTGACGGCATTATTGATTTTGTCTGGAGTCAGACAGACTCAGTCAGTGACTTCATAATGTTCCAGCCTTATAATGGCTCCAACCCAACACAGAAAACCGTTGCCAAAATTTTTGCAAATAATGATGCACTTTATGTTCTGATGGTTATGTACGATAATACAGGCAAAATTCAGGCAAATGCCGGCACACAGGATCAGTTCACAGGGGATGTCGTTTCGATAATGCTCGATACATTCGGGGATAATCGGACTGCGTATAAATTTGCGGTATCAGCATCAGGTGTAAAAAGTGACGCAAGGCTGCTTGATGACGGCAGGAACAGGGATTATTCATGGGACGGTATCTGGTTTGCAGCCTCCCGTATCTACCCTTGGGGATATGTTGTCGAAATGGAAATTCCCTTCAAATCTCTTCAGTACAATCCTGATATTTCATCCTGGGGTTTGGATCTGGACAGATGGATCCCCGAAAACTTCGAAGACATTTATTGGTGTGATTACAATAAGAATGAAGGACTTCGAATTTCCAGGTTCGGAAGACTTTTCCTGGGAAATTTTAGACCGGGCTCTGAAGGACTGAACTTAGAAATTTATCCGGTCGGCATAATTAAAACTGAAAAACAGGAAAACGGAACTTATAACTTGTCACCCAATGCAGGGATTGATTTATTTTATAATCCTTCGCCTAATTTCACCCTTATGATGACATCTAATCCTGATTTCGCTCAGATTGAAGCAGACCCATATGATTTTAATATTTCAAGATATGAGTCTTACTTCAAAGAGCGCAGACCTTTTTTTACAGAAGGAAATGAAATCTTTTTACCTTCTGGTAAGCAGAGAAATACTGGATTTTATCAGCCGCTTGAACTCTTTTATTCAAGGAGAATTGGGAAAAAACTTCCAAACGGGAATGAAGTTCCAATATATTTTGGGAGTAAAGCTTTTGGCAGGCTGGATGACTGGGAATACGGAGGATTCGTTGCATTCACAGGCGATGAGGAATTCTTTGATGATAACGGGAAACGCATTATTGAAGAAAAAGCGCAATTCGCCGCTGTAAGAATGAAGAAACAAATATTTGAGAATTCACAAATCGGGTTTTTATTTGTCGGGAAAAAGTCAGGAGATAATTTTCAGGGCGTATTCGATGTGGATGGAGCATTCCGCACGTCGGATTATCAATTTACATACCAGGTCGCTGGTGCAAACGATAATGGAAAGACTGATATGGCTTTCTCTGGCGGTCTGATAGGCTTCACAAAGAATTATAACCTGATGGTTAGAACCCGCCACGTTGGAAAGGAATTCAATATTTCACAGACAGGGTTTGTACCTTGGAGAGGAACCACAGAAATTACCTTTATTGCTGGTCCTACCTGGTATCCCGATTCCGGTTCAATCTCGCAGATTTTTATTTATACAGGCGCTTCTTTGGACTATGAAGCCGCAGATAAATATTGGGACCGAATTCTTGTTTTCGGCTACAATATGAATTTTCGGAATAACTTAGGCTTTGAAGTAACTTATTTTCCCGGAAAGTCCAAAGACAATTCCGTCACGTTTAATGCCTACGAAGTTGATATAAGTGCATGGTATAATAACAGTCTGTGGAATTTAAATCTATATGGGGGATATGCAAAAACTTATAATTTCTCCCGTGATTTTCTCGCACCTTATGCATGGAGTGGTTTATCCATAAATTATCAAGCAATGACAACAATAAATATCGGGACTTCATTCAATGCATATTTCGAAGGGAATCCACAGGGAAGTACTGAGGATTACATACTGAATGCAAGGCCATTTATATCTGTCACACCGATTAATTATTTGAATATCCGCATCTATATTGACAATCTATATACTAAAACAAGCGGTAAGATTGACAGGATTATTCTTGGAGGACTCTTCTCCTGGAATTTTGCACCTAAAAGCTGGCTATATTTTGCATATAATGAATTCCAGGAAAGGGATCCACTGGCAAATGCATTTGAAATTATCGAACGGGCAGCAGTTCTCAAACTTAAATACTTGTATTACCTTTGATCCCAATAATCGAACCTGGAAAAATCCGCATTGGATTCCATCCGGAATATCATCTGACTTGAACTGTTTTTCCTCCATGCACTGATCGGAAATTCGGGTCGTACATTGCCTCAGCAGTTATAGATGGATAATAAAAATTCCCCCGGCTGACAGCACGTGCCAGATACGAAAAAGTGTAGGTTTTCCCTGCAGCAATGTTAATGGCAAAATTTACACGGTCATCTCTAATATCAATAAATTCAGGACCATCGGAGGAAGAACCATCATAATTTACCCTTCGGTCGGATTGAAGTCTTGGATTTTCTATTTCAAAGCCAGCCGGGACCAGGTCAGATACCATAATGTTATCTACTGCCATAAATCCGGAAGTTATTGAAATCTGAATCTTCAGAAGCTGTCCCTGTTTAATGGAACCAAGATCAGCAGGATTTCCGCTCCTCTGATCAATTATCGTTCGGCGAACACTTATTTCGGAGTCAATCTCCTTTATTTTCCCGCTTTTAGATATGCCTGAAGTTTCAAGTGAGTAATATGCTTCACCGCTACCCGATGCATTTAACTTAATTTTCTTAATTCCCTTGAGCAGATCATTATCAAGAACAAGATCTGTTTTATTAAACTCAGATAATTTTTTCCCATCACCGGATATCTCAATCCTGATCTCGCCTGCCAGGCTTCTTTTTGCTGCCTTTCCCATCGCGAGCAGAGTAAAAGCATTTTCCTGTGTAGAAAACGATGTTTTAATTCTTTCCGAAAGATATTTAATAATTACCGGGATCTGAGAACTTTCTGGTTCAGTTTCCAATAAAGAATTCAAGATGATCGAATTCGCTCTTAATTCAGAATCGAATGTCCCTCCAGTCTCACGAGGTGTCTGAACGGGTAAATATTGCTTTGGCATCAGCGAGCGTGCTGCGGTTCTTTGTCCCGAATGTGCCAATGCAGCGCTCAAAAGATACTTCATGTCAATCGTCAGCAGATGTGGTTTGGACTTATAATAGTTCATCGAAGCAAAATCAGGTTTTCCGGCAAGAGCGAGTAAATACAGCCCATAAACATTTTCTTTGGGAGCTATTTTAATTACTTTTTCACCGGTGCCATGCTGAACTCTAAAATCACGCGTCGTTCTGCTGTTAATTGAAGATCCAATCGCTGATAATAATTTCTGAAATTTATTTTCATTGATGTTAAACCCTGCCAATTTTGCTTCCAATAGAAAATGTCCGGCATAAATATTTGACCAAAGATTAATTTCCGATGAGCCCTGCCAGTAAGATATCAATCCGGAAGGCTGATACATAGATTCAATTTTTTTGATTCCTTCACGCACATAATACATTGGGTTCCGGTACCGGAAAGAAACCGGATCGGATATTTTCGCTAATTCATCAAGGTATATGAGCGGGAACACTTTTGAAACTGTCTGTTCCAGACACCCATATGGATAACCGATCAGATTCTTTAATTGTGAAGCAAATTGAACTGCCGGGAATCTGCTGAGTGAGAGTTTGACTTCACGGGATTTTTTAAGATAATCTGGATCTACAATAAGTTCAACAGTTTTTCCTTCTAAAACCTTTCCCGATTTTGAACTCGACGAATATGGAACATTTGGTCTTACTGAAAAGTCAATTTTGTCATTTAGATTTTCAAGTCCTTCAGTTTTAAATACTATGTAGGCTTCGCCATGAACATTTTCAGCAATTAGTGAATATTCAAACACAATTCTTTCAGAAGACGAAAGTTTCTTTTTGAATCTCTTCTGTCCATTTATTTTTACCGGACCACCACATTCGATATTTAGAGTTATTTCTCCTGATCGTTTGGAATTATTAATAATATTTACGGAGCCTGAAAGAGAATCGCCCGTACCAAGTACCCTCGGAAAAGCCGGTTCCATGATTATATCGGAGGCAACTTTTATACTTTTTACTGCACTGCCGAATCGGGATCCTTTATATGCAGTTGCCATCAGCCGAACTTCACCATTATAGTTTTCAACATTTAGCGGAATGCTTGCAGTCCCGTCTGATGAAGTCTTAAGTATTCCACTCCAAACTGCAACAGGCTTAAATCTCTTCGATTTAATAGGGTTTGATCTTTTGAGGATTTGCGATGCAAGGTCACTCCCACCCGTTTTTGAAGATATTTCGGGCAAAAGAAATTTATAAAGGTCGTAAGTTTCCACACCCAGCATCCTGTCAGCAAAAAACCACGAATAAATATCCGGACTATTATAATTAGAGACCTGGAGAATTCCCTCATCAACGGCAGAAAGGGTAATATAAATATCTTTTTCGGGCTTTGTTTTAATGAGAATATTCGTTTTTTGTCCAGGTTTTATTTTAGCAGGAGCGCTTATACTCAGAGGTAATCGATATTCATCAGACTCGACTTTCACGGATGTAATTCCGTGCCCCACTAGCAAAGGAGACTCTGCTGTAATATCGTGTGGACGAAATAATAAGGCGTTGATGAAAATATTCGGTATAAATCTTTTTTCAGCTTTAATTCTCATCTCCGCAGAACGATTTTTTACTTCCAGATATTTTGTTTCAAGAATATCTCCTTGTTCGATACTGACAAGCATTTTCCCGTCAAAGGGGGTGGTGAACAATATTTTTATTTCTTCACCACTTTTATAATTTTTCTTTTCGGGGATTATCTCAACACGACCTTCTTTATCTGCCTGAAAGGATGCTAAGGACGAATTCCCCCAATCAAATACAAAAAACTGATATTTGCGATAAAGGTCTGACCCTGGAATATAGAACCTCAGTTCATATTTCCCTGCCTGATTTAATGCGAATGAAAGATCTGATGGGCTCCCATTAACCTGAATTGTCTTTTCCCAGATTATTTTTTCTGTTTCTGTTGATCTATAAACAAATCTACTTCCATAATCCTGAGTAAGAACTGTATTATATTCCTTTTTAATTAATTCAGTTTTTAAAGCAGTATTTTTACAGAAATTTTCATCCTGATCTACCATCAATAACTTAAAGGATATCTTATCTCCAGAGCCAAAATATTCACCGCTGGTTTTTATTCCTAAATATTTTTCCTCCGTTATGATACGGCAAATTTCAGCCTTATTAACTGGCCTTCCATTCAAATCGAATACACTGATAAATATATAACCTTCGACAACCCCATCATAATAGATATTGGGGGGTACTTCCATTTCTATTTGTGCTTTTCCGTTTTTATCCAATGTCCCTTCGATAAATTCAGGTCTTCCAAAAAAATCATAGTCAGCAGAAAGAAAAGTATAATCACTGAATTTTGACGGCAAAAATCTTTTCTGGTGAAATTGCAATTCACATTCGTAATTCAGCCCGCCAGCTTTCCCCCCAAACATGAATTCTGATTCAATATCCAACCTTATTTTATCGCCGGGGCGAAAATCGGCTTTACTTAGTTTCGAGAATATCTTAAGTCTGTCAGGCACAAAATCTTCGACCTTAAAGTTATAAACTCCACTAAGAATTTTAGAACCGTTTCGAAGCTCAGCCCTGTACCCCCCCGTCAAAGCATAGTCGGGAATCTGGATTTTTGTCTCAAAGGAACTTTCATTATTCAACGATACTTTTTCCTCTGAAAAAACTTTTCCATCAGGAGAATATATCTTCAGGAAGAAAGGCTCATCAGGAATTTTCTTGTAGCTGATATCTCTGATAACTGCTGATAGATATAAAATCTCTCCTGGGCGATATAAATCCCGATCGCCGTAAATAAAAGCCTGCAGATTCGGATTAAGAAATGACTTACCTGCAACATCAAATCTGGATGTTTCAAATTTGGTGGCATTCATGTCCAGAAATGCCATATCCGAATTATATTCGGCAAGAATCAGAGCTGGTACAAATTCCTTTATTTTATTTCCGTAATCCTCAAACGAAACCATACCAGAAGGATCAGTTACCCCGGAAAACAAGGTCTGATTATTTTCCGAAATCACTGATATTTTAACATTCTGCATAGGTTCTGAAGTTGAAAGCTTATTAGCAAATATTTTTGCATTCCGTGTTCCAGTCTTTGCTATTATACCAATATCGCTAAGACAAATTATCCTTGAATCCTGAATCCATCTATCGCTGCCGGAACGTGCTGTTAAAAGGAAAATGCCTTCGTGCTCAGCTACTAATTCCCTCTCGAAATTAAATAAAATAGTCTGCAACCAATTATTCATTTTCTCAAGTTTTATACTTTTTGAGACTATTTTTCGCCCATAGTTTCCGGGATAATAGTATTGAGGGTAATCATAATTCACATATCTGTTTTGGCCTAGGAAAAAATTAATATTATTCTTGAATATCTGATAAATTTCTATTTCGATCGACTCGTTATTAACGCTCTGAATCTCGACATTCCTTAAACCCTGTCTAAGTAAAAATCTACCTTCTTTTTCCTTAAAAACTACTTGTGGATAAAGTTCAACAAGACTGAGTTCACGTGAAAATTTGTTTTTCAGCTTTCCACCGAAAAGGCCCGGAAGATTTTCCTTTATTATTACATTAATTGTTTGAAGGTCCTGGAGATTTGAAATTATCCTTACTTTATTATCATAAACTTCAGTCGAGTACCTCCTGCCTGGCTCAAGTTCGATATAATCTGAAATCTGGCGATAATTTAACGGCTGAGAAAATGTGACGTCAATATAATTGATCTCGCCATCGAAACCCGTCGTTGCAGAAACTACTTCAAGTTCAGACATGGCAGGAAGAGTATAATCAAACTCCCGGACTTCATTTAGAGCCTTTTTCCCGTATGTTGAAAAGAGTCCGCTTTTAACAATTAGCTTAACATCAAGGTCTTCCTCCGATTGTGTAACTTCACCAAAGTCAATTGCTATAAGCTCACTATTCGAATTTGTAACAATATTATAATTTTTGATCAGCAATCCATCTGAATAAATTTCTAAATATTTTGGCAGCTCCGCCGGGTTGACAGGATAGTTGAAATTCAGGTTAGATCTTATCTGAACAAGCATTTCTTTTTCAGGTACACGGTTGTAAAAAAAATCAACTGATACAAGGTCAAAATCAGGAGTCTCAAAAATGTACTCATCACTTGAAAAGCTTAAGTCGCTCCCAAATAATAATTTGTTTGTCGGTAGTGCGGAGTACTTTGTCATCGGCATTAAAGCAACATCCGGTGAAAATATTAATGTTCTGTTATCAGACCACTTAAATTTTCCTGCAATAGACGGAGAAAATCTAATAAACTCAATATCAGTCCACCTTTCAACTAAGGAATCAGGCGCAATATTTCGATCAAAAGCAATTGTAAAAGTTGTAAGTCTTTCAACTTTACCTGTGGGTTCAAAAGATGTTATCTCAAGTCTGTTTCCTGTGCCGCAGGAAACGAGAATTATGATTGCGAGTATCAATAATATTTTTTTCATGTTTCAACTTTTTAGTTTATATAATTTGTTAAAACCTGAATATAATTTTAATGGTTTAGTTCCTAATGACCAAAAGTGGAATTCAGGGACAGATTATACGATAGGGATTTTTTTTATTTGGTATTTAATTATGAAAGTTTAATATTTGCAAAATTATTATCCCGAATAACTTCACAAATAAAGTCGGAATCTATATGAATCAACCAAGGGAGCAATGGGCTTCAAAATTAGGTTTTATTCTTGCGGCTGCAGGATCAGCTATTGGACTCGGCAATATCTGGAAATTTCCCTATGTCGCAGGTGAAAACGGCGGTGCAGCGTTCATTATTATATATCTTATCTGCATATTAGTTATAGGCTTACCTGTGCTCATTTCTGAAATTTTGATCGGGCGAACCACACAATCAAATCCCGTAGGAGCATTCAGGGCCTTAAGTAAAAATAAATTCTGGATTTCGATAGGTGCAATGGGGGTGATTGCGGGCTTTATTATACTTTCCTTCTACAGTGTTGTTGGAGGATGGTCACTTGGTTATATTATTGAAGCATCAAGTGGTGTTTTTAGTAATTTCTCTGATGGAAATGACGCTAATGCTCATTTTGTATCACTAATCGGAAATCCTGTCTGGATTATTTCACTCCATGCCCTTTTTATGACAATTAGTGTTGCAATTGTTCTTGGAGGTGTTCAGAAAGGTATTGAGAAAGGGAGCAAATTCCTTATGCCCTTACTTTTTATAATTATGATTGTTCTTGTTATACGGGGATTAACTCTTGAAGGGGCAGAAAAAGGTCTTGATTTTATTCTTAATCCAAGGTGGGATCAAATCTCGGCTGAAACGGTGCTTGTTGCACTCGGACAGGCATTTTTTACACTTAGCCTTGGAATGGGTGCAATGCTCACATACGGAAGTTATATCTCAGACTCCGATAACATCTTCGCATCAGGAGTTCAGATTGTTTTTCTTGATACTATTATTGCACTTCTTGCGGGTGTTGCTATATTCACTGCTGTTTTCGCGACGGGACAAAATCCCGGGAGCGGACCTGGATTAATATTTCAAACGCTGCCACTCGTATTTACAAAAATGCCCGGTGGATATCTCTTCTCAATTCTGTTCTTCTTACTACTTGCTATTGCTGCAATAACTTCCTCAATATCACTACTTGAGGTTGTTGTTGCATATTTTGTTGATGAAAAAGGATGGTCCAGGAAAAATGCTGTTCTCGTTTTCGGAGGGATTATTTTTATTTTAGGGATCCCCTGTGCTCTTTCGTTCAATATTTTAAGTGATTTTACTTTACTTGGTCTGACTTGGTTCGATATGTCTGACTACGTAACCTCGAATCTTATGCTTCCTCTTGGAGGTTTCTTTATTGCAATTTTTGTAGCATACTTCTGGGGTTATCAAAGAGCCCTCCCAAATCTGAGAAATGGTGCTGAATCACTTTTTGAAAAATATTCCTGGATTGTAACTGCCTGGACAATATTTCTGAAATATTTCTCTCCTGTAATGATTTTGTTGGTGCTATTGCATTCACTCGGTGTTTTCTAATCATTAATGTTGGTAGTTAAATGACGAAAAAAAAAGCAGGATTAATTTCCTTCCTAATAATTATTCTCGTGTTGGTTATCGGCGGAGTTTCGTTTTTCGACACGGTCTGGACATTTCCCATGAATTTTGACATCATTGCAAATTTTCCTTCTTCTGATTCACCAATCGGTTCAATACCTTTCATGGTAATTGCACTGCTTGGGACAGGCGTCTTTGTCACATTAAAACTGGGTTTCCCTCAGATCAGACATCTTTGGCATGGATTGAAGGTCACTCGTGGTGTTTATGACAATCCTGATGATGAAGGCGATCTGAATCATTTCCGTGCCTTAACAACAGCACTTTCAGCAACCGTTGGCATTGGAAACATTGCCGGTGTTGCGACTGCCCTTTATTATGGAGGTCCTGGGTCACTTTTCTGGATGTGGGTGACTGCTTTTTTTGGTACTTCGCTTAAATATGCTGAGGCATCACTCTCGGTAAAATATCGTGATATCCTGCCGGATGGTAGTACTGCGGGGGGACCGATGTACAATATTGAAAAAGGGCTTGGTCGGAACTGGCGATGGTTAGCTGTGTCATTCGCTTCTTTTGCAATAATCTGTTCTTTTGCCACAGGCAATGCGATTCAGTCATTTACTGTATCAGATCAGATATATTCGGAAGTTTCCGCAGTAGTCGGATTTCAGCACCCGCTTACGATAAAACATGCTATTTTCAGTTGGTTCGAAGTTTCTGCCCAGCAAGTTATTAACGGCATTTTTCTGGCTGCCACTGTAGCACTGGTTATCATTGGAGGTATTAAAAGAATCGGCAATGTAACTGGTTACCTCGCTCCTTTTATGGCATTAATCTACTTTGTGGGTGCAATGTTGATAATAGTAGCGAATTACCAGCGCCTCGGAGAAAGCTTTCAACTTATATTTTCGATGGCTTTTAATCCTCCAGCCGAAATTGCAGGAGCAGCAGGAGGCACTTTCCTTGTGATCCTGAATACAATGATGTGGGGAATTAAGCGGGGCTTATATTCAAATGAAGCAGGTCAGGGAAGTGCTGCAATCGCTCATTCAACTGCTAAAACAACCTATCCGGTGCGTGAAGGAACTGTTGCAATGCTTGAACCATTTATTGATACGATAATTATTTGTACTTTAACAGGTTTGGTTATTATAGGTACTGATGCATGGCATTACACACAATTTTACGTTACAAGGATAGATGCTAACTTCATAGGCACACTTATGAATAGCAGCATACTTACTTCTTACGCATTTAAAAAAGGTTTATCCTGGCTTTTCCCGTATGGAGATAAAATTGTAACGATCAGTGTTTTACTCTTTGCAGTTTCAACAGCAATCAGTTGGTCATTTTATGGTGACAGAGCCGCTCACTATCTATTTGGTCAAAAAGCTATTTTACCATACAAATGGATATATGTCATTTTTGTATTCATCGGAGCAATAGCTGAATTGGAAGCTGTGTGGGCGTTTGGCGATGCTGCACTTGGTTTTATGACCTTTCCGAATTTAATTGCAATTATTATGCTCTCAACCGTTCTTAAGAAAATGACGAATACCTATTTTTCTATTAAACACGAACCTTTTATAAAGAAATAGGAATATAAGAGATTAAAAATGTCCCGGATTTTATTGAATTCGGGCCATTTTTAATGATTTATTTTTCGAGAATATCCTTAATTGTATTAATATTGATGTGGCTTGTGAAAGTAATTGTCGTGTATGTTTGAGCTAGTATAAATGATTTTATTTTATATTGAATAATAAAGGCCGCCTCTTTTTAACAAGAGCGGCCAGATAGAGTATATATCAAAATTGAGGTTATATTAGTTTGAGATTCGCAAATTTGGTCATAAGGTTTTTTTGTCCAAATTCCTCAAATGCAACAACCAATCTCTGTTGATCGCCTGAACTATTAATCTGAAGAATTTTTCCATTACCAAATATCTCGTGATAAACCCTGCTTCCGACACGTAAAGAACGTTTTTCATTATCATCATCGTAGTCAAAATCAATGCCTCCCATATCAACAACCGGCACTGGCTTCTTTCCAGCCCTGCGCGAGCCTCCACCATTCAATTCGATATAAGTTGACGGGTCCATTTCATCAATAAATCGGGATCTGTTCTGATATGCTACCTCCCCAAATCTGTATCGGCTTCGTGCGTAACTGATAAATACCCTTTTCATTGCACGGGTCATTGCTACATAAAATAATCTTCTTTCTTCTTCAATCCGGGATTCTGCATCAAACTTCGGACTGAGCGGGAAAATATCCTCCTCCGCGCCGCTTATAAAGACAACCGGAAATTCCAATCCTTTACTAGCGTGAATAGTCATAAGCGTCACTGAATTCTGATTTTCATTATAACGATCAACACCAGTAAAAAGAGTAACTTCCGATAAATAATCCTCCAGATTTGCTTCACTGTTTTCCAGGAAGAAATCCTGAATAGCTTGTAAAAGCTCCTCAACATTTTCAAGGCGCGATAATGAATCTTCAGAATTTTCATCGCGGTACATTCTTAATATCCCTAGCTCATCAACAAGAGCTCTAACTAATTCCGATGCTGAAAGTTTATCCTTAAGATCAATATATTTATCCAGTAACTGTTTAAAGAACTTAACATTTTTCTGAATCCGCTCCTTAACCTCAATTACTTCAAAAACTCTTCCCATTGTCTCGAAAAGTGTAATATTTAGCTTACGGGAAAATGCAATCATTTTGGTTATTGAAGTATTTCCGATACCCCTTTGCGGGAAATTCATTACACGAAGAAGGCTCTCTTCATCTTCCTGATTAATTAATATTTTCAGGTAGGCAAGAATATCTTTAACTTCTTTTCTTTTATAAAATTCGAGACCAGCTAATATTTTATATGGAATTTTGTGCTTTCTTAAGCCTTCTTCTAAAGCCCTTGACTGTGAATTAACCCTGTATAGTATCGCGATTTCGTTTAAGGCAACTTTTTTGTTTACAACTTCATTTTTTATTAGTGCAGATATCTGGAGAGCTTCATCTTTCTCATCAGAACATCTTATCAGAACTATTTTATCACCCTCTTCATTCTCAGTCCAAAGTGTTTTTTTAATCTGATCCTGATTTTTTTTGAGCACGGAATCTGAAGCCTGTAAAATCAATTTTGTTGAACGATAGTTTTGTTCCAGCCTGAAAATTTTTGTCTTGGCGAATTCTTTCTCAAAATCGAGCATATTCTTGATTTCCGCCCCTCGCCAACTATATATACTTTGGGCATCATCGCCAACTACGCTAACATTGCCTTTCATTCCGGATAGTTGTTTGATAATCTCATATTGTGCACGATTCGTATCCTGAAATTCATCCACAAGAATATAATTAAACTGCTTTTTGTACTTCTGCAGAACCCTTGCCTGATTATTGAAAAGTTCAATTGGTTTTAATAAGAGATCATCAAAATCCATGCTATTATTAAGCACAAGACGATTATTGTATTCGGAATATATTGTAGAAAATCTTTTTTCCTGGGCAGTTTTCGCGAAATGTTTCTCAAATTCAATTGGTGAGATCAGATGATTCTTTAGATAGCTGATCCTCCGGTGAATCCCATTTGGTGTCAGTGAATCAAAACTGAAATTAAATTCCTGGATAATATTTCCGACTAAAGAACTGGAATCCTCTGCATCATAAATTGAAAATTGAGGTTTATAATTCAATTTTTTTGCTTCCATTCGCAAAATTCTTGCAAATATTGAATGAAAAGTCCCCATCCAGATTTTATCGGCTTTGTCGCCGATCATTTCGGAAATTCTGGTTTTCATTTCATTAGCTGCTTTATTAGTGAATGTTAGCGCCAGTATTGATTCAGGATCGGCACCAGTTTCAAGTATATATGCTATTTTATATGTGAGGACTCTGGTTTTTCCAGATCCAGCTCCTGCGACAACAATATGGGGGCCGGAGTTATATTCAACTGCTGCCCTCTGTGCTGCATTCAATTCATCAAGAATTTTCATAACTCTTTATTTTTTTAGATCGCAAATTTAACAAATAATATACTGGTACCCAAATCGGTACGATTACCCTTCTTTAATCGAACCATGGAAATTAAAAGAAAATCGGGTGCATAACCTGAAGTTATGCACCTTGGGAAATCGGTTATATATCGAATTTAATACCTTGTGCAAGTGGAAGTTTGGTTCCGTAATTAATTGTGTTTGTTTGTCTCCGCATGTATGCTTTCCATGCATCTGATCCTGATTCTCGTCCGCCACCTGTTTCTTTCTCACCACCAAAAGCACCGCCGATCTCAGCGCCGGAAGTTCCTATATTTACATTGGCGATTCCACAATCAGAACCAGCTGCGGAAAGGAATTCTTCTGCCTCACGCATATTATTTGTAAATATTGAGGATGATAATCCCTGAACAACACCGTTATTGATAGCAATAGCTTCTGAAACATCTCCCGAATATTTGATGAGATATAATATTGGAGCAAAAGTCTCTTCTTGTACGATATGATATTCATTTTTAGCTTCAACCAAAGATGGAACGACATAGCACCCAGATTCATAACCTGCCCCATTGAGTACCTGACCTCCATAAATTATATTTCCGCCCTCTTCAACAACCTTTTTTAATGCAGTTGTAAATTCGGATACCGAAGCTTTATCAATAAGCGGTCCTACATGATTTGCACTATCCATTGGTGTACCGATTTTTAATGTGCCGTATGCTTTGAGGAGTGCATCCTTAACTTTGTCATAAATTGTATCCTGAATAATCAATCGACGAGTAGTAGTACACCTCTGACCGGCTGTACCAACAGCACCAAAAACTACTGCCGGAATCGCAATTTTCAAATCAGCATTTTCAGTGATAATTATTGCATTATTACCACCGAGTTCCAAAATACTCTTGCCGAATCTTTTTGCAATAACTTCAGCGCCGTGTCTTCCGACTCCCGTCGAACCAGTAATTGAAATGAGCGGTATGCGTTTATCGTTAAGCATTTTTTCGCCCACTGTCGAACCCTTACCGATAATAAGTGAGAATAAACCTTCAGGAAGATTATTTTTCTTAATTACATCGGCTAAAATATTCTGAACAGCGATTGCTGTGAGAGGCACCTTCGAAGATGGTTTCCATAAGTTACTGTCACCGCAGACAGTAGCGATCATTGCATTCCATGACCAAACGGCAACCGGGAAATTGAAAGCGCTTATTGTCCCAATCACTCCGAGCGGATGATATTGATCATACATACGGTGTTTTGGTCTCTCGGAATGCATAGTGAAACCATAAAGCTGGCGTGAAATACCTACAGAGAAATCGCAGATATCAATCATCTCCTGTACTTCACCTAAACCTTCCTGTAAAGATTTCCCCATTTCATAGCTAACAAGATGTCCTAAATCATCTTTAAACTCTCGCAATCTGTTTCCGATTTGTCTTACAATTTCGCCTCTCGCAGGTGCTGGTACTGTTCTCCAGTATAAAAAAGCCTCGTGTGCCTTTTTCACTACTTCATCATAATCTTTTTCCGAGCACTGATAAACTGAAGCAATTTTTTTGCCATCAGCGGGCGAATAAACATCAAGAATGCCTGCGTCTGTTGTTGAATTCCATTCTAATCCTGATGATGCACCAAAATTCGTTTCTTTAATACCTAATTTCTTAAGAAATTCCATTATTTTTTCTCCATACAATTAGTCTGAAAGGATGTTAAATTAAAAGGATTTACACATACAAAAATAGCATTTTTTGTTATCTTAATTAAATTGATATTTTTTATCTCTCTTTTAATCGGAATTTATTTAATGAATAATTTTGGGCAGCTTTATGTTATTGGGACTCCGATCGGCAATCTTAAGGATATTACAATCCGGGCATTGGACATCCTGAATTCAGTTGATTTCATCCTGTGTGAGGACACACGCCAGACTGGAATTTTACTTAAACATTATCAAATCAGTAAGGAGACACACTCGCTTAATGCCCGAAATGAAAAAAATAAATTAAAATATTTTATTTCCAGATTGATGATGGGAGAAAATGCAGCGCTTGTCAGTGATGCAGGAACACCGCTCATTTCCGATCCAGGTGTTTTTCTGGTTGCAGAGGCTCATAAAAATGAAATTCAGGTCAACAGCATCCCGGGACCATCATCAGTAACCGCGGCTTTATCAATTTCCGGTTTCCCATCGGATTCTTTCAGTTTTTTTGGATTTTTACCGCAGAAAAAAGGGAGACAGAAAGTTCTTGCAGAAATTTCAGACTATGATCATACAATCGTGCTTTTCGAATCATCACACAGAATCGAAAAATTGCTGAAAGAATTATCAGGATTGATTCCTGAACGATATGTCATGGTTGCAAGAGAAATCACTAAAAAGTTTGAGGAATCCCTTCGTGGAAACCCGGCACAGATACTATCACAACTTACTGCTCAAAAGACCAAAGGCGAATTCGTTGTTTTGATAACAGGGAAAAAATATAAACAATCTATCGATCAATAATGAATTAAAGATTGAATTTCATAACCTTTCAAAAGTTCTCTGCCTTTAAGAAAATCTAATTCGATCAGAAAGGAAATGCCGGTAACAATTCCACCGAGTCTTTCGACAAGTTTGATGGCAGCCTGCATAGTACCTCCTGTTGCCAGTAAATCATCGTGTAAAATAACCTTTTCCCCGGATCTTATGGCATCCTCATGAATTTCAATCGTATCAGTTCCATATTCAAGTGAATATGATTCACTGATCTTCTTTGATGGTAGCTTTCCCGGTTTTCTAATCGGGACAAATCCGGCGCCAATTTTTGAGGCAATTGCGCCGCCAAAAATAAACCCACGGGATTCGATTGCAGCAATTTTTACAATTCCTTTGGCAATAGCGTATTGTACAAATTCATTTAGAGCAAAATTGAATGCTTCGGGTTTCTGAAGAAGAGTCGTGATATCCTTAAATACTATGCCTTTTTTAGGAAAATCAGGCACATCGCGTATTACTGTTAAAAGGTCCAAAATCTTACCTCCTTAAAATTTTTTCCTTAAATTCCTCAAAAGATAAACAATTAATAACTTCTGCTGATTGCAGTCCGGCTTTTTTGGCGATATCAATACCCCACCGGATATCTCTAATTCCCTTAATACTGTGTGCATCTGGATTTATTGCATGTCTGACCCCAATTTCCCGTGAATAGAATATATTTTTCCAGGCGAGATCTAATCTATGAGGATTTGAATTAATTTCAATAGCAACATCATTGGCTTTGCAGGCTTCAAGTATTTTTTTTACGTTCAGAGCGTACCCCTGTCTCGAGAGAAGGAGACGGCCGGTAGGGTGACCAATTAATTTAGTATAGGGATTCTCAATTGCCTTAATAATCCGTGCAGTCATCTCATCCTCTGTAAGAGAAAATATTGAATGCACCGAAGCAACGATAAAATCGAATTCTCGTAAAATAGATTCATCATAATCCAGCGAACCGTCTTTTAATATATCGCTCTCTATTCCATGCAAAATATAGGGTCCATTAATACTGTTGAGTTTTTTTATCTCCTCTTTTTGAATCAACAGTCTCTCTTCAGTCAATCCATTGGCATAAAATGCTGACTTCGAATGGTCGCAAACAACGATGTATTCAAAACCCAGTTTCGCTGCCTCTGTCCTCATTTCCAACAGACTATTTTCACCGTCTGAATAATGCGTATGAAAATGGAGCAGCCCTTTAAACTTTTCAAATTTGAGATCACTTTCCATTCTCAAATTGTCCGGTAAGGAAAAGTATTCCGTTTCTCGCATCTCAGGAATTATATATGGTATTTTTACGGACTTAAAAAATTCTTCTTCTGTAGAACAATCTGCCAATTTCTTACTGAAAGCATTAAGAAATTCTGTTGATCCGGTAAGACTAAGAAGTTTTTGATTGAAAGAATTTTCAGAATCGGCAAAATGAATTGTAACATTAATACTTGAAGTTTTAATTGTAACGAAATCCTGAAAATCAGAAATCGTCTTTTCTTTTTCATCAGGAAAAACTTCACATATTATACTTTCTTTTTGAGTCGTATAAATTAGAATTTCGAGATGGCTGATCGTTTCTTTTTTTCGTCGCAGCTCTCCCACCTCAGATATTCTGCTGTACGAATCAATATTAAGAAGGATTGATTTGTATTTCTCAAATAAAGATGTTGCCCTGTGAAGATGAATGCTGTTTCTGTTTTTCGTTAACTCTTCAATCTCATGAAGAATTTTTTGTTCAATTTTTTCACCAAAACCCTTTAAATCTTTTACTTTTTGATTTATACAGGCTTCTTCAAGTGAGGAAATATCTTCGATACCAAGATGATCGCAAAGTGCACGGACTTTTTTCACGCCTAATCCCCTGATCTCCATGATCTCCCTTATTCCGGCAGGCACTTCATTTCTAAGTAGCTCGAGTTCACTTACTAATCCTGATGAGTTATACTCTTCGATAAATGACCTTATACCTTTTCCTATTCCCTTTACGGAAAACAGGTTGCCGGTTATTAATGCATCCTCAAAGTCTCCTTCAAATCTTCTTATGGATAAGGCGCCATTCCTGAATGCATTAATTTTAAATATATTCTCGCCCTTAAATTCCAGAAGATCGGCAAATTCTTCGAGCAGATTAATTATTTCTTTTTTAGTCAACTTTTTTACTCGAGTATTTTAAGTATAATGAATGAAACAATATTTCCAAGTGCACCGCCTGCCAATATCTGCGAAAATGTATGTTTTTTTAATTCAAGACGGGACCAACCCACAATTGTAAAAATAAGAATTCCAGGAATAATAAATGAAGAATTCAGATAAGCCAGAACAGTGATCGGAGAACTTAGACCAAGAGCATGTGCACTTATTTTCCAGAATCTGTTAATTAAAAGGATAAATAGACTATTGAAAAAATATATTACCCAAATACTAAGCACAATACCGCTGAACCCAAGAAGATAGGTCACTATACCGCCAAAAATAGAAATCAGAATTCCTGCGGTATAAGGCATTGTTCTTTCTTCTTTGATCGTTGCATCCCGATCAGATACAATCCCCTTTCTTCTGAGCAATATAAAGTACATCAGAGGTAAAAGAAAACCGAGAAAAAAACCAGATAAAATTAAGAGTAATCTATCATTCTTATCCAGCGTAATCAAAAACGAAAGAAAAAGAAATAATAAAAAAGTATTGACTGGAGGAACAAATAAATCGGATAGCCCGCGCGCTAATAGATATTTTTTACTGCTTTTCATTCGCAAATTCTGTTATTATCTGAATCACATACAATATTTTTGATATTGTCACGATTCGAGTCATTCGATATTTCATTTCCATGTTTTTTGAGTTCCTCCCGAAAACGGTTTAAACAATCTTCAACTCCTGAATACTCAGTATATTGCATTATTTCCTGCCGATATTTTGAAGCATTGTAAAGCCCTCTAAGATATCCTGAATAGTACTTTCTGAAAGGAATTACTGCGCTTTTCTCAGTTTCACTAAGTTCAATTGAGTAACGCAAATGTCTAAGTATCGTATCGAATCTCTCATCCAGTGATTCTACTGTGATTTCCTTTCCATGGCTTATTTTTTCTTTTAATACCTTAAAAATTCTCGGATTTCCTATCGCGCCTCTTGCTATCATAACACCATCAGCGCCTGTTTCTTTAAAAGCTTTTATTCCATCTTCAGCTTCAAATATTCCTCCATTTAGGATTATTGGGATTCCCACTTTTTCTTTAACGCGCGGGATCCATGACCAATCCGGATCGCCATTATGTGCGTCACTCCTTGTCCTGCAATGGATTGTTAGCGCTTTCGCACCTGCATCTTCTATCCTTTGCGCTACCTCAATAATTTTGATGTCATCTTTATCCCACCCTAATCTGGTTTTTACAGTAACTGGAATATTTACGGTTTTCACAATACTTTCTACCATTTTCTGCATATAGGGCAGATCTTTTAACCATCCCGCGCCTGCGCCTCTACAGACAACATTTTTCACCCAGCATCCGGCATTTATATCAATTATTTCTGGTTCCTGCTTCTCGGCAATTCTGGCCGCATCGATCATTCGGTCAAGAAAAGCTCCGTAAATCTGGATTCCGACAGGTCTTTCTTCATCGGTAATAATAAGTTTCTTTGCGGTCTTCTTATTATTGCGGGTTAATCCATCCGCATTAACGAACTCTGTATAAACAACATCAGCGCCATATTCTTTACATATCCGCCGAAACGCAATATTTGTGATATCCTCCATAGGCGCTAAAAGCAGAGCATTTTCAATATCAATCCTTCCGACTTTGAAACGTCCGTCCATCATATTGCATCTCCGTGTTTGATATACTTCTTAAATACTGAGGTGATCAGCAGAAAAGTAATAAGAGTAGTAAAAGCACCTGTGAGGAACGGGAACTGATATCCGAGAAAATCATATGAGAAGCCACCCCAAAGTGGACCGAGAACTCTGCCGAGAGAGGCGAGAGACTGATTCACCCCAAGGATTGATCCCTGTTCATTTTCGGGAGAAAACTTTGAGACCAGACTTAAAACCGTAGGCTGCAAAATGCCTGTACCAACCGCTAAAATGATCGTAACAATTGCGAGTCCTGTGATTGTACCACCAAACGGAAGCAAACTCAGACCAATGATCATTAAAATCATACCATATCTAACTAATGTCATGTCCGAAAATTTTTCTGAAAGTTTCCGTATCAAACCTCCCTGAACAATTGCACCTATCAGTCCGATAATTCCATACATATACCCCGTCTGCTGGTCATTTAGATGATATACCTTTAACGTAAGTAATGCAAATGTTCCGTAAATATTCGCCATTGAGAAAACAATTATAAAAAATAATGTCACAAACAATCCAAGAGGCATTCTCGAAAGAACTTTCGCAGTGTAGTTAAAATCGATAAGTTTTATAGAAATTTTAGTTTGGTCTTTTTTCTCTTTTAAGGATTCCGGCAGAAAAAAGTAGGCGAAAATAAAAGCGATGAATGAAAAGCCTGCCGCAGCAAAACCGGCAATTTCATAACCAAATGTCGATAGGTATCCCCCTATCAAAGGACCAAATAAAAAGCCGAGACCAAATGCAGCCCCAATCAGTCCCATTCCTTTAGCTCTCTCATGAGGAGCCGTAATATCTGCGATATAGGCTTGTGCCGCACCAATATTACTCCCACCAAAACCGGCGATTATCCTTGAAATAAGAAGGAGAAAGAAAGTCGTAGAGAACGAGAATATTATATATGACATTGATGTCAGAAACAAAGAATATAATATTACAGGTCTCCTACCATACTTATCTGATATCTTACCGAAGATTGGATTAAAAAGAAATTGTAAAAACGAATAAACTGCTATAACAATTCCAATTGAAAAATCAGAGATGCCAAGAATTTTGCTGGAGAAGGATGGCAGAATGGGAATTAAAATTCCAAATCCCATTAAATCTATAAATATTGTAGAAAAGATTATGCCTAAAGCGGGCTTTTTCAAATAGTTCATCCATTTCAAATCAATTTAAACTTTAAATATAAAAATAGTACCTCAGGTATTAAAATACATAGAGGAAAGGAATCGGTTGGATGGTTGTTTCTATTATCTTAACAAAATTATTGGACTTATTCAATTCTAAAAAGTCAAAATAACTTTCTCTTAATCTCTCCCGCTGGGAAGCCGTAAAATAATCCGGGAAAAAATTCTGAGAAGCAATTACGGATGGAAAAATAATATACTCAAAGCTGGATTCGACATTGCCCTTGAACACCCAGGTCGGCACTACCTCTGCCTCTTCCAGAATGATAACTTCTTTCTTACCGGGACTCAGAGACAGATTTAAAATGCAGCCTGCATCAGAATATCTCCACTGCTGATTTGATACAAAATTACCAAGAGACCAGGCGACGAAAACACTATCTTTGTTTTTGTTCTTCCTGATAAATGAAAAAGGCTGCAAAACGTGAGGATGGCTGCCTATTATGAGGTCGGCGCCATAAGATACTATTCTTTCGCCCATATTTTTCTGAAACTTGTCCGCATATCTTTGATACTCGATACCCCAGTGGACAAAAACAATTACAAATTCAGAACCTCTCATTTTTGCAGATTCGATATCCTTTTTAATTAGAAGAGTATCAATCTGGTTAATGACATAACTTTCAGATTCTGGAAGATAATTTCCGTTAATCCCGTAAGTATAAGACAAGATCGAAAACTTTTTCCCCTTTATTTCAAAAATTCTGACACTATCCCTGTCATGTAAATCCCTGAAGGTGCCTGAATACTGCAAACCTCTTTCTTTGATTTTTTCAATCGTACGTTTGAGGCCTTTTACGCCCTGATCTAAAGCATGATTGTTGGCTGTCACAAGAAGATCAAAACCGCTGGATTTCAGGGCATCCAGATATGAATCCGGAGTATTAAATAATGGGTAACCAGAATATCTGCGACCCGGGCCTCCTGTCACTGTTTCAAGATTACCAACGACAAAATCGCTCTCCAGCAGATATGGTTTGACATATTTAAAGACAGGATCAAAATTGTATGTCCCATCAGGATTTTCTGCGGCTTTTAATTGCGGAGTATGACACATCAGATCACCAACAAATGAGATCCTGATCTCAGAGCTGTCCGGAACTATCGCCCGGGCAGCAATTATTCCCACAAATACGAAGAGAGTAGTGAGAAATCTAAATACTGTCTGAAAAATCAAATTAGCTTTTCAGAAACAATTTCTGCAATGTCTTTTACTTTAACTGAATCATTTTTATCGAAAGCTTTAACTCCATCACTCAGCATTGTCATACAAAATGGACATGCGGAAGCAATAGTATCCGGATTCAGTTTGAGAGCCTCTTCGGTCCTGTTTTCATTGATCCTTGTGCCTTGATTTTCTTCAAGGAACATTCTTCCGCCTCCTGCACCGCAGCAAAATCCCTTATCTTTGCTTCTATCCATCTCTACAATATCCATATTTTTTATGGATTCAAGCGGTTTACGGGGATCATCGTAAATATTATTATATCTTCCAAGGTAACAAGAATCGTGATATGTCACTCGAGTAACTTTTTCTGCATCCTTTAATTTTATTTTACCATCTGATATCAGATGGTTTATCATTTCGGTATGATGAATTACCTCAAAATTACCGCCGAATTGAGGATACTCATTCTTCAGAGTGTTATAACAGTGAGGACACCCGGTTACTATTTTTTTAACTCCATACCCATTTAATGTCTCAATATTTTCCATCATCATGGTCTGGGCTAAGTATTCATTACCAAGCCTTCTGGCAGTATCGCCATTGCATTTTTCTTCGGTCCCTAAAATCCTGAAATCGATACCGCCTTTATTCATAATATCGACAAAAGCTCTTGAAACTTTCTGATAACGACTATCAAATGATCCGGCACATCCAACCCAGAATAAATATTCAGCTTCTTTGTCATCTGCCATAGTTTTTACATCAAGACCCTCAGCCCATGCAGCTCTGTCCTGCCAGTTGAAAGCCCATGGAGAGTAGTTGGTCTCCAGATTCTTGAATACCGGATTTAATTCAGTTGGAAACTCTGATTCACTGAGTACAAGATATCTCCGCATATCGACAATTGCATCGACATGTTCGATTGTTACCGGACACTCATAAACGCAGGCGTTGCAGGTTGTGCATGCCCATAATTCTTCGGGAGTTATATAGTTATGCAATAAGGTTTTTTCAAGAACTTCCTGATTTTCGAGATTGCCAACCAGAACAGGCGACTTCTCTTCAGTCCGGTGTCTGATATCAACAATAATCTTCCTGGGCGAAAGAACTTTCCCAGTATTAGCGGCTGGACAGACAGAAGCGCACCTGCCGCACTCAGTACATGCAAATCCATCAAGCATCTGTTTCCAGGTCAAATGATCTGTGTCAGCAGCTCCATAAAACTCTAACGACTCATCTTCAAGATTTATTGGTCGCAAAGCATATTTGTTCTCACCTGTTTTGGAGAAAAATACATTTGGTAACGAAGTAATTACATGAAAGTGCTTCGAATACGGAAGAAAATTCATAAACGCGAAAATCAGTAAAATATGTCCCCACCAAAAAACATCGAACCATAAAAATCCGTTAACAGGATTTGAGCCAAAAAATATTGGGCTTATCAACGCTGTAACGGGACGGAGTTCATAATCTGAAAGCAAAAACATATTTTTGGCAACGTGAGCAGCATTCTGTCCGTACATTGAGAGTACTACAAAGAGAATCATTACAAGAATCACCGTAGCATCTCGCCTTCCAGCATCATTTGTCTGTAGTCTGGGGACTCTGATTATATATCGTCTGTATAAAGCATATAAAACCGAAGCGATAACAAGCAGACCAAAAATATCCTGTGTTAAAGTGATCAGCGAATATAATGGTCCGAGAAATTCAAAAGTAAATTCCGAATTAAAACCCTGTATCAAAGCCTCTAAGACAGCAAACAGGAACAGGAGAAATCCCCAGAAAATTAAAACATGGACGATTCCGGCAACCTTATCCCGAAGTATCTTCGATTGTCCTATTCCAATTTTCAAAACATTTAAGATTCTTAGGGGTATATCTGAAAATCTATTATCTTCTTTACCGGTTTTCAGATATGAAATTATCCTTCTTAAATTGTAGGTTAATAATCCTATTGCGGATAGAAAGACTATTAGGAATACAAGGGTTCTTATCATAGTTTTACCTTATATTTTTGGTAAGCGGGGATATTTTTTTGCGAAAGAACTATAGATTGCCGCAGCAGCCGATATTTTTAATATGTCGAAGGGAGAAAAAATAATTGCGCCTTTGAACAGAGCATCATAAACTTCCAGCCCCAAAACTGTTGCCAAATAGAGTGCTCCGCTAAGAACGATAACCGTAGACGCAAGTGTCATTGAAAAAACAACAGAAACAAGTGATTTATTTTTCTCAATAAGGTAACCAGCAATAAAAGCAGCAACGGGAAACGCAAGGAGATAGCCAGCCGTGGGTCCCATTATTACCAACATGCCGCCAGAAAAACCTGCGAAAACTGGTAAGCCTAAAAAACCTGTTAGGATATAAAGCATTTGTGTATAAGCCGCATTTTTTGATCCAAGAAATGCAGCACTGAGTAGAACTGCCATCGTCTGAAGAGTGAAGGGAGCAGGGAATGAAGGAATAACCACCTGTGCTGATGCCACAGTTACTAAATAAAAAGAAAGTATCCAAAATATTTCATTTGTCTTTATCCCTGAAACACTGAATAAAGATTTTACAGTTGCATTGATTGTTTTATTCATGTATCTATCCTATTAATTATAATTTACTCTTAAAAAATTGCTCAGTAAATGTAAGAACTTTTAAAAACTTTTCCGAAATTCCTTCAAAAGGATGGACAATATCAAAAGTGTGTCCGGTTGCCGGGAGTCCAATAAATTCCCTTTGAGCACTTGATGGCGCACTATAGAGTTGCTTTCCCTCTTTTACCGGCACGGCAAGATCCTGCTCTCCATGGATGATTAGATAGGGACACTCGATTTTCGAGACTGAATTAATTATGTTTAATTCATCCTGCTTCGTTTCAATGATCTCAGTTATATAGTCAGAGGACATCCTAAACACTTGTCCTGTTCGCATATTTTGCACCTCAAAAAATCCATTCTGAATCCATTCATCCTTGATCCTCGATGAATATCGATCGAAAGTTGCCACTGAAGCCCAGGTACACAAAGCATGAACTTTCGCATTTTCTGCTGAACATATTATTGAGACACCTCCTCCCCGGCTATGCCCGATCAACCCTATTTTTTCTTTGCCGAACTTCCCGAATCTGAATTCACTGGCTAAATTAATCATAATGCCGAGTTCTTCAACCTCACGTGAAATTGTGTTTCTGGAAAACTTATCAAATTCGGTAAACTCATACGGGTTTTCACCTATACCATTAAGCGAAAAATTAAAAGTCAGGACTAAATAACCCCTTTCAGCAAAATAGTTACCAACACTTGGAACAAATCCCCAATCTTTAAATCCTTTAAACCCGTGAACATAAATTAAACAACCGGCTTCTGAAACTCCTGATTCAGAATAGGCAGTTACTCTGATTTTCTCGTTATCGGGTAATTTATACTCAAAATTTTCAATCATAATGATTATTATGTATGTTCAGGCTTGAAAAGTCAAATTGTAAACTCTAAATTTGTGATAAAGTAATAGACAATAAAATCTGTTTTGTGTGGATATAGTAACCTGAGTATTTATTTTATTGAGCGATCTAAATTTAAGATTTTTTCACCATTTGGAATAAATTTTGGAATAATTGATGATAGGATATTTTAACGAAGAACAAATAATGCTGCAAAAATCAGTAAGGGAATTCACTGATCTTTATATTCGACCCCTTGCTGCTGAGATAGATCAGAATGAAAAAATCCCTGAAGATTTGATTAAGAAAATTGCAGAGATGGGTTTATTAGGAACCGCCATTCCAGAAAAATATGGAGGTGGAGGCTTTGGGGAAGTGGGTTATTGCCTCGCGCAAGAGGAAGTTACAAAAGCATGCGGTTCAACAGCAGCTTTTATCGGCGCACATCAGTCCATTGGAACGAACGCCATTTATCTTGGAGGTTCGGAAGCACTTAAAATGAAATATTTACCTGATCTTACTTCAGGCAAAAAGATAGCTGCATTTGCTCTAACAGAATCTAATGCTGGTTCTGATTCGTTTAATCTCAGAACTTCGGCAGAGTTTAAGAATGGGAAGTGGCTGTTAAATGGCGAAAAATTATGGATCACAAATGGCGCAGTTGCTGACATTTTTTCTGTCTTTGCCCGAACTGAGAAGGGAATTTCAGGATTTGTTGTAGAAAAAAATTTTCCGGGAGTTTCAGTAGGACCGAATGAAAAAAAACTTGGTATTCGTGGAAGTGTCACAAATGCAATTCGCTTTGAAAATGTTGAAGTACCCGCTGAGAATATTATTGGTGTCGATGGTCGTGGTTTTCTTATTGCAATGCAGACATTAGATCTTGGACGGTTGGGAATTGGCGCCTGTTCGATAGGCGCTGCTAAGGAACTTCTTGAATTGTCCGTCCAGTATTCAAATCAGAGAAAGCAGTTTAATCAGCAGATCTCAAAATTTCAGGCTATACAGTTTATGCTTTCTGATATTACAACAAAAATCTATGCTATGGAAAGTATGCTGTATCGCACTGCTGCAAAGTATGATAATGGCGACGATATTTCTCAGGAAGCGGCAATAGTTAAATTATTTTGCTCAGAAGCTGTATCGGAAGTCGCTGATCTTGCTCTCCAAATTCATGGCGGCATGGGGTTTTCAAGAGAAATTCCAATCGAAAGGTTCTACCGGGATGCAAGAATTCTGCGGATTTTTGAAGGAACGAGCGAGATACAAAAAATAATAATTAGCCGTAAAACGTTAAAAAATAACGGAAAATGGAAAATCTGAATGTCTAAAATACTCGTTATACCCTCAATTGATATCCAGAATGGGCATACTGTCAGGGTTGTTCAGGGAATTCCCGAATTAAACTGTAAAGAATATGGCAATGATCCCGTTGAGATGGCAATGATCTGGAGAACGGAAAATGCCAAATGCCTTCATGTCGTCGATTTCGACTATGCCATTTCTCATTCTCACAGCAATTTTCCAATTATCGAGGAAATGTGTGCTTCGGTCGTAATACCCATACAAATGGGTGGAGGAATCCATAACCTTGATGATGCAAAAGCAGCATTTGGGCTCGGTATTTTCCGTCTCATAATTGGTTCACTCCTATTTGAGAACAAGCGTGAATTTATGAAAATATTGGAGCACTTTGGACCATTAAAAGTTATCCCTGCAATTGATGTCGTTGGTGAACAGGTTGTTATTCATGGGAGAAGAGATCCAACCGGACAAAGTGTCCTTGAATACATTAAAAATCTGAATTCAGTGGAACTGACCAGAATCGTAGTAACTGACGTCTTACGTAATGGTATGCTCGAAGGTCCAAACCTCCAGCTCTCAAAAAAAGTGTTCGAACAAACCGGACTTAAAATCACTCATTCAGGCGGCATCGGAGGCTTTTCGGATTTAAGAGAGCTTAAAAACAGTGAAGGCTGCGGCATTGATTCGGTAATAATCGGAAGAGCGCTTTATGAAAATAAATTCCCCTGCCAGAAAATCTGGCGAGTAGCGGAAAAGGATTTTGTGTGAGGATCCTATGCCAGGAAAAAGTAAAGTATTAAAAAGTAATTTCTGGGCGAATTTATTCAGATCACAAAACAACCGAAGTGATATTGAGAGTGTTCTGACTGCAATGCCGCCATTTGAAAACATGGACAGGAAACACCTAAAACTCTTCATGCAGATTATTCATAACAGGGTGTATTCAGCATCCGAGTACGTGTTTTACCAGGGAGATCCCGGTGTTTGCCTATATATTATACTAAGCGGTGAAATCACGGTGCATCAGAATGATGAATTGGGAAATAGTTTTGAGCTTGCACGTTTCACCAGAGGAGATTTTTTTGGCGAACTGGCTCTTATTGACGAAGAAACCCGCTCTGCTACCGCCCAGGCAACAAAAGAGACCACCATCGCAGCAATATTTAAACCTGATCTTGATGAATTCATGGAAAAGTACCCAACTGAAGGTATCAAAATACTTGGTGGGATTTCCAAGATTATTGCTATGAGATTACGCCGCGTTAACAACGACTATATTTCACTTTACAATAATATTTTTAACAGTAAGGAGGTTTAGTATGTACGAATTCAAGAAAATACTTGTTCCTCTTGACTTTTCAGATTACTCAAAGAAGGCTCTAACCTTTGCCGTTGATTTTGCGATGCGGTTCAATTCTCAAATAACGCTGTTATATGTACTGGAGCCAATGATTTATCCGGCTGACCTGGCTTTAGGGCAGATAACACCGCCAGGGATGGATCATGAAAATCTGCAATTCGCTGAGAAAGAACTACAAAAAATTCAACAGACCCTCATAGCTGGAAAAATTGAATCTGAGATAATTGTTGCAGCTGGAAAACCTTTTTTTGAAATAAACAGAACCGCTCAGGAAATCAATGCTGATTTAATAATAATTGCTACACACGGACATACAGGAGTGGAGCATATCTTATTCGGAAGCACGGCTGAAAAAGTAGTCAGAAAAGCCCCCTGCCCAGTTCTGACACTTAGGGAACCAATAAAAGGATTTCAGTTTATGCCTTAGGAGTTGATCTGTTAAGAATTTTTGAAATGTAACCAGCTGCATTAATCATCATTCGCTTGCTCAGAAGCCGCCCAAGGTTGACGCTAAGACTATTCATAGTTCCATCAACCACAACCGGTTTATTACCGAGCGATTTTAATGCAGTCGAAACAACCTGATCCGCCTCACGACTCATTGGCGCGACTTCAATTCCGGCAGTTTTGTGGAACGAGGTCCGGGTACTTCCGGGATTTAATGAAAGAATATCCACGCCAAAATCTTTATATTCATACCAGATTGCCCCCGAAAGAATATTGTTAAACGACTTTGTTGCTGAATAAACTCCCATAAATGGAGTGGACTGGAATGCAACAACCGAACCGAGAAAAATTATTGCGCCGTTTTTTCTGCTCACCATTTTGGGCAATATCTCTCTGGCAAGCAATGCCGGAGTCATACAATTAAGATTTATCATCTCCTCGATATTTTCTCTCTCCTGTGCAATAAAATCACCACTGAATCCAAAACCGGCATTATTAATCAGAATTCCAATTTCGTATTTTTTTACTTTCTCAATTAATTCTTTAATTCCGGCTTTCTCTCCAATGTCAATTGCAAGTATAATAATATTAGAATTCGATATACTTGCAAGACAAGTTTGTAATTCAAGAAGTTTTTGTTCATTCCTGCCGGTTAGGATTAAATCAAATCCCTGCTCAGCCATTCTCTGCGCAAATCTTTCTCCAATACCAGATGTTGCTCCGGTAATAAGCACATAACCCGGATACCTTATTTTCAGACTTTTTTTCATATCTTACGCTTAATTATTCGACATTTCTATTAAACAACTTCCAGGACTTAAAAATGCAAATTTCGCCGTTAATTGAAAAAATAATTACGCTTTTCATATTGTTTTTTTTCATCAGCAATTCGATTCAAAGTCAGGATAAAAAAAAATTTGACCGAGAGGGCGGGATCCCTGAAGGTTGTACAACGGTAATAGTGGGAAAAAAAGCGACATTTGACGGCTCCGTAATTAATTCGCATACAGATGACAGTCATCGGGCACGTACGAACATAAATAAAATCCCCGCTTCGAAACTACAACCCGGTTCAACAACGGTGCTATACAAGAGGACAATATGCGATTCAATGGCTATGCCTGCTGATATAAAAGTGAAGGTTGGAGAAATCCCGGCAATAGATCACAATTACGGGTTTATTAACTCGGCATATCCGAGTATGAATGAAAAACAACTTGCAATCGGTGAATCCACATTTGGAGGCAGAGAGGAACTTCAATCGGATAAAGGCTTGATTGACTGCCAGCAACTTGTGCAGCTAATGATGGAACGCGCTGCCTCAGCAAGAGAAGCGATTTCAGTTTCCGGACAACTGCTTGCTGAATACGGATGGAGTGATGAGGGGGAATGTCTTACAATTGCGGACAAAAATGAAGCCTGGGTTTTTGAAATTGTCGGACCCGGAAAAAATAAAATCGGAGCAGTTTGGGCAGCTCAAAGGGTCCCGGATGACCATATTTCAGTTAATGCAAATGCTTCAAGAATCAGAACTATAAAAACGGATGATCCGGATAACTTTCTCTACTCTGAAAATATTTTCAGCTTAGCTCAAGAAAATGGCTGGTGGAAACCGGGTGAAAAGGAATTCGAGTTTTGCTATGTATATGCACCAGATAGCAGAAATTCAATTGCAGCACGAAGAAGAGAATGGCGTGTTCTTTCACTTGCAGCACCTTCGCTTAAACTCGATCCTAACAGCGAGAACTACCCATTCTCTGTAAAACCAGATACTCTTGTTACTTTAGAGATGATGGTAAAAATATTCAAAGACTATTACGAGAATACTGAGTATAATTTTGTAAAAAATATTACATGGACAAATTCTGAAGGAAAAACAGAAATCTCACCACTGGCAAATCCCTTTATGCCTTATGATATGAATAAAATTTTTAATATAAATGGAGGATGGGGATGGCGCGGAGAAAGGACAATTGCGAGATGGTACACAGTCTATGGCACTATTATGCAGTCGCGCTCCTGGCTTCCAGATGAAATAGGCGGTGTTGTCTGGCTTGCCTGGGATAATATTGCTGCGGCAGTATATTCTCCGGTTTATTGTTCTGTAACCGACCTGCCTGAGAGTTATAAGATCAATGGGAGAGAATCTGGTTTCAACAAGGAATGTGCATGGTGGGCATTCAACAGATTAAGCACTCTCGCGGCACAACGCTGGGGTGATATGAGGAATGATATTGATAAAGAATGGGGACCATTGCAGTCTGAACTTTTTGAAAATCAGTACAGTTTTGAAAAGAAGGCTTTATTGTTGTTTAATAGGGACAAACAGGCGGCTATTAGTCTCCTTACAGATTATTCAATTGAAAACGGAGAAAAAATAGTTGAGAAAGCATGGAGACTCGGAGATTTCTTATGGACGAAATACGATGAGAAATTCTAGGAAATTATTCTTCAAGCAGCCATTCTTCGGCCAGGGATTCGTCAATTCCTGCAATAAACCGTGATGGTTTTGAAAATGTTACTCCGCGGTATCTGTCGAAGATGTTCATCGGATAAGAAACATAAAGATTTTGTTTGGCTCTTGTGACGGCAACATACATTAATCTTCTTTCTTCTTCCATTGTATCCAGATTTTCAAATGACTGGCTGCTTGGGAAAAAACCCTCGACAGCATGGATAACGAAGACTGAATGCCACTCCAATCCCTTGGCCGAGTGAATTGTTGACAGTGTGAGAAATTCCTTCTCTTTATCGGTGGCACTTATGTCCACTACACTCTCATTTGGTGGTTCCAGAGCAAGATCGGCAAGAAAATCCTGAAGATCATTATAATTTTCAGATATATTCAGGAAAATTTCGAGATCTTTATGCCTTTTGTTATGATCATCATATGTTGATTTAAAATGAGGGTAATAGTAATCATACACCTGACCGGAAAGATCAGACGGCAGCGCTTTTTTACCGGTTAATTTTTTGATAAAAGCAAACAAATTCTCAAGATCAGAATTCACCTTTGGAAGCATAGGTTTAGTAATGTCAACCAGGTTAGTCAGCCCGTATTTTGATATTTCTTCAAGTATCAATTGGGCTTTTTTAGGCCCGATTCCCTCATGGAGAAGCAGAATCCGATACCAGCTTATGAGGTCTTTTACATTAGTAATAACTCTAAGAAAAGCGATAATATCTTTTACATGTGCTGTTTCAATAAATTTCATTCCTCCAAATTTCACAAAAGGAATATTGGCTTTGTTCAATTCAATTTCCAAATCAAAAGAAAAATATGACGACCTGAATAAAACAGCGATCTCTGCGAGTGAAACACCCTCCTCCCTCAGTTCCAGAACACGTTCAACAATAAATCTTGATTGAATATTCTCATTAGTTGCTGAAACGATAGCAGGTAAATTCCCGCTTGTATTATTGGTAAATAATTGTTTGGGAAATTTCTCAACTGCTGAATCAATGATATGATTTGCAAAATCCAGGATTGTCTGGGTGCTGCGATAATTTTGTTCAAGCTTGATCATCCTCGCATCGGGAAACATTTTAGGAAAATTGATAATATTTTTAAAATTTGCACCCCGAAAAGAGTATATCGACTGCGCATCATCCCCTACTACCATAATATTTCTTTTAATTGATGCAAGCCCCCTGACAATATCAGATTGAAGTTTATTTGTGTCCTGATATTCATCAACCATTACAAACTCGATCCCTTTGAGGAAACGATGTGCAGCAGCAGCACCTTCATCAAGAAAATGTGAAAGGTAAATCAAGAGGTCATCATAATCAAGTAAGGTATTCTTTGCCTTATATTTCTCAAACACATCAGTTATTTTAATAATATCTGGTAAAAATTCGAGGAAGTGCGGATAAATATCCTCAATAATTTTTTCTAAAGGTATTCCGGTATTTTTTGAGAGGCTGAAGGATTTATAGATTGTATCTTTTTTTGGAAACCTTTTTCTGGAGTCACCAAGATTTATTTGTCCTCGAATCAGGTTAATAATATCTTCAGAATCGGATTGGTCAAGAATCGTAAAACCATTATGCAAACCAATAGCCGACCCGAATTTTCTAAGTGTCAGGTTGGCAAATGAATGAAATGTGCCTCCGCTTACCTTACTGCATCTGCTATCGAGCAACCCGGCAGCTCTGTTCATCATTTCACGTGCTGCTTTTCTTGTAAAAGTAAGTAGCAAAATCGAAGAAGGATCGTACCCTGATTCTACCAATCTTGCTAATCGGTAAACAAGAGTTCTTGTTTTACCGGTTCCTGCACCGGCAATAAGCAGAAACACTCCATTTTCAGCAATTGCGGCTTCATATTGTGCCGGATTAAGTTCGTGCTCATAGTCAATGACAAAATTAACCGGAGCGGACTTATTACTTAAATCAGCCCGCCCGGTTCTTTTTAATACATATTTTTTTGCCATTTACCTTCTTAGGGATTTTGGTTTTCCAATAATCTCCTGAGCAACGATGAGTGCCCCGATACTTTCCTTATTACTGAGGAGTTTTAACAGGTTTGATCTTGCACTGTTATGGTCTGAAGCAATCAATTGAGAATTATCAACGATTTCCGATGCATGGGCTCTTGTTCCCAGTGGAATGAATGAGGCACTGTATTTACTGAATTTACTATCAGTTTTTTCCATACTTTTAACCGGAGCAGCAAATTCATCGCCAGATGTTTCAAAACTATTCTCTCGATCATAATTATCTTTTGATTCATAAGTCGTAGAAAAATCCGAATCGTATGGCACTTCAATTCCGCTCATCTCATTCGTATCGGAACTACCAGTCTCCCGCCTCTGGTCCGGCTGCGGCACAGGTTGTTTTTTTTGCCTCTTTTTCCCTAAGACTCCTTCAAGTAATCCGTATAACACAAAGAGTATTATGAGATAATCAAAAATGCTATCCATATTATGACTGTTCTTTTTTACTGTCCGGTTTGGAAATACTTGTTCTCATTTCAGTATCAGCCTGAATATTTTTGAGATTGTAATAATCCATTACACCCAGGTTTCCACTCTTAAATGCCTCGGCAATAGCTTTTGGAATCTCAGCCTCAGCTTCCACGACTTTAGCACGCATTTTTTCGACTTCAGCTTTCATTTCCTGCTCCTTAGCAACTGCCGCTGCCCTTCTTTCTTCAGCTTTTGCCCTTGCGACCTTAAGATCGGCTTCTGCCTGATCTGCCTGTAATATTGCGCCAATATTTGTTCCAACATCAACATCGGCTATATCGATTGAAAGTATTTCAAAAGCCGTACCGGCATCAAGTCCCTTGGCGAGTACAACCTTCGATATGCTGTCCGGATTTTCAAGTACTGCTTTATGAGAAACACTGGAACCGATCGTGGATACAATTCCTTCACCGACCCTTGCAACTATAGTCTGTTCTCCGGCGCCACCAACTAATCTTTCAATATTGGCCCTAACAGTAATCCTTGCAGTTGCTTTTAACTGAATACCATCTTTTGCAACCGCTGCAACCATTGGAGATTCGATAACTTTCGGTAAAACTGACATTTTAACTGCTTCTAACACATCTCGCCCGGCAAGGTCAATTGCGGCCGCTCTTTCAAAACTAAGATCAAGATTTGCCTTACTTGCAGAGATTAAAGCGTTTACTACTTTAATTACATTTCCGCCAGCAAGATAATGAGCTTCGAGCATGGATAGCTCCATTTTAAGTCCTGCCTTTGTTGCTGTGATCAAACTGCGAACAATGACTGTCGGGGGAACTTTCCTCAGACGCATTCCGATCAGGTCTTTTACAATCTTTACTTTAACGCCTGAAAAATAAGCAGTAATGAAAAGTCCTACCGGGATGAAATATGTGAAAACAAACAAAAATAAAATTACGCCGACAATGATAAACAATGATATACTCGTGATTGGATCCATTTACTCTCCTTGATAATAAGCTTATATGATGTTATTTTAACAACTAATTTAATTAAATAGTTGCGATTATTTTATGGATTAATATAAATTCATAAATCGAAGACACGATAATAATTGCTCCTTAATTCCTTGTTCACTCACAATTGAAACGAAATTCCCCTTTCAATTGTTAAAAAAGCAAATACTCATGGGATCATATATATGGATGGTAATTTTTCGGAACGCGTACAGGAAGTTTTAAGATTAAGTCGTGAAGAGGCACTAAGATTAGGTCATAATTATATTGGAACCGAACACCTGCTTTTAGGAATTGTTCGTGAAGGTCAGGGAGTTGCAGTCAAAATACTCAAAAATCTTGAAGTAGATCTTATCAAATTAAAAAAAGCTGTTGAAAATACTGTTAGAATTAGCGGTGGAACCCTTACTATTGGAAACCTGCCTCTGACAAAACAGGCTGAGAAAGTACTTAAGATAACTCAGATTGAATCAAAAATCTATAAATCTGAGATAATAGGCACGGAGCACGTTTTACTCTCCCTGCTCCGTGACGAAGACAATATTGCCACACAGATACTTAATCAGTTCAATATTACATATGAAAATGCAAGGGCTGAACTAAACAATATCCTTAGCAGCCGTAATCCTGAAAAAATGTCACAGGCCCAATCAGCAAAAAAACCGGATAAAACTAAAACGCCGGTACTCGATAATTTCGGCAGAGATCTTACTAAACTTGCTGTTGAAGATAAACTCGACCCTGTCATCGGCAGAGAAAAAGAAATTGAACGAGTTGCACAGGTACTCAGCCGCAGAAAGAAAAATAATCCTGTTCTAATCGGAGAACCAGGAGTTGGTAAGACTGCTATCGCTGAAGGTCTTGCATTGCGTATTGTCCAGAGGAAAGTGCCTCGAATACTTCAGAATAAAAGAGTTGTCACCCTTGATCTGGCTGGTCTTGTTGCCGGGACAAAATACCGTGGTCAGTTTGAAGAAAGGATGAAGGCTTTGATGACTGAACTTGAAAAAGCTGATGATGTTATTCTTTTTATTGATGAGTTACATACAATAGTTGGTGCAGGCGGAGCATCTGGTTCTCTCGATGCCTCAAATATGTTTAAACCTGCTCTTGCCAGAGGAGATATTCAGTGTATCGGGGCTACAACTCTCGATGAATATCGCAAATTCATTGAGACTGACGGAGCACTCGATAGAAGGTTTCAAAAAGTGATGGTTGAACCCCCATCCCTTGAAGAGACTATAGAAATATTACGCTCAATAAAATTTAAGTATGAGGAGCATCACCGGGTAAAATATTCGGATGATGCCATCACTGCCGCTGTAAAATTGAGCAATAGATATATCACTGACAGATATCTGCCCGATAAGGCGATAGATGTTCTCGATGAGGCAGGCTCAAGAGTGCATATGGGTAATTTTACAGTTTCTCAGGAAGTGCTGAGACTCGAAGATGAGATTGAAAAAATCAAGCAGGAAAAAATTCGTGTAGTTAAACAGCAGGATTATGAAGAAGCTGCGCGGCTCAGAGATAATGAAAGGGCCCTTCAAAATGATCTTGAGCAGGCAAAAACTGATTGGGAAGAAAAAACAAAAGACCTTATGTACGATGTAAGTGAAGATGATATTGGAACGGTTGTTTCAATGATGACCGGGATTCCCGTGACAAGGGTTGTACAAGCTGAATCAGAAAAACTTCTGAAGATGGAAGTTTCCCTCCGCAGCAGAATTGTCGGACAGGAAGAAGCTGTTGTCAAGTTGTGTAAAGCAATCCGGAGAAGCCGGGCGGGATTAAAGAATCCTAATAAACCTATCGGTACATTTATCTTCCTTGGTCCAACAGGCGTGGGAAAGACTGAACTTGCAAAAGTTCTGGCTAAATACCTTTTTGATTCTGAAGAAGCTCTTATTCGGATTGATATGAGTGAATACATGGAAAAATTCGCTGTATCGCGCCTTGTTGGAGCACCTCCGGGTTATGTGGGATATGAAGAAGGCGGTCAGTTGACTGAGAAAGTGAGGAGAAAGCCCTATTCTGTTGTACTTTTCGATGAAATTGAGAAAGCCCATCCCGATGTTTTTAATATTCTTCTTCAGGTGTTGGATGATGGTTTGCTGACAGACAGTTTTGGGAGAAAAGTCGATTTTAAGAATACTATTGTAATTATGACTTCGAATGTCGGCACGAAAGACATAAAATCCACGGGGTCTTACGGATTTGGCTCCGGATCGGATCTTGAGAAATACGACCAACTAAAAAATACTATTGAAGATGCTATGAAACGATTATTTAATCCTGAGTTTTTGAATAGGATTGATGAAACCATAGTTTTCAGACATCTTGAAATTGAGGATATAAAACAGATAATCAAAATTGAGTTGAAAGAACTTATCAAAAATATCCAGGAAAGGAAAATGAAGCTTGTTTTGAGTCCTGAAGCTGAAGATTTCCTCGCTCAAAAAGGTTATGATCCTAAATTTGGAGCAAGACCTTTAAAAAGAGCAATTCAAAGGTATGTTGAGGATCCACTTGCAGAAGAACTCCTTCAGGAACATTTTAAGGATGGGGATAAGATTAAAGTCAAATACCCTGAGGGCAGTGAGGAATTGGTTTTTATTCCTGAAGAAATTTCTGATGAAGAAATCAATGAACATCATGACTCACAATCAAATTGATAATTCTTCATGTTGTTATCAAAGATTGATATAGATAAGAATATCAAAAGCCTCCATGGATGGACATTTAATGGCGTGGATATTGAGAAAACTTTTGAGTTCTCTGATTTTCCGGAAGCAATAGCTTTTATTGTTAAAGCCGGAATTGAGGCAGAAAAAATGGGCCACCATCCTGATATCCTGCTTCACTCCTGGAATAAAGTGAAGATAATGCTCTCTACACACGATCAGGGATGCGTCACAGAAACCGATTTTGCACTCGCCACAAAAATAGAAAATTTAACAAAAAAGCTGCTGTGAGCAGCTTTTTTGTTTTACTGAATCTTTCTTTTTAAATTTCATTTAGCTACTTGAAAAAGAGAATGAGATAACATAGTATATCTTATTGTTTTTACGTTTTTTACCATATCTTGCTTAATAATTTGAATGGAGCTATTACGTCAAAATTCATTGCAGTTATATTAATAATTTGCCTTTTTATTAACTTATTTTTCTTAATACATCATTATATTTGATGAATTAATTATGGTGGTTTAACTTTCAATGTTTCGGTCATTATTATATTTAATATTATTTATCCCTGCTGTTTATACATCTGCTGATTTCACTTCTCTCTTTAAGAATAATAGTATGCGATTTGAATACTATGAAACTGGCAACTTTAATAATTCTACAATTTCAGCAGAAAAATTATTCAGGGAAGAAAAATGGTTTGGTCGTCAGCTATCAACTGAAGATAATTTCAAATATGGAAATTATCGGTTTGAGATAATAGACTCTGTTTCCGGACAAATTATTTACTCCCAGGGATTCTCAACTCTCTTTTTTGAATGGCAAAATACCGAAGAAGCAAAATCTATCTATCGGACTTTCGAAGGGTTCATTCGGTTTCCGGAACCGGTTAACCCTTTTGAATTAAAAATTTTTAAGCGGAACGAGAAATTGGAATTGACTGAAAAGTTTTTGATAAAAGTAAATCCAAATTCAATTTATATTGAACCGTCCGAAAAAAATGATTACACTTTGCTGGAGATTGTAACCACCAAAGATTCGTTAACATACGATATACTATTTATTCCCGAAGGCTATACAAAGGATCAGCTCCCCGATTTTATTTCGGATTGTAATAAATTTTCCGGATTTTTATTTAAATACGAACCATTTAAAGAATTAAAAGAACAGATTGCTATCAGAGCTCTATTAGTCCCCTCTCAGGAGTCAGGTACTGATAACCCCGGAAATTCCACTTTCAAAAATACAGTCTTAGGAAGCTCTTTCTATACTTTTGGCTCAGAACGTTACCTAATGACAACAGATTACTTCACAATCGGCAGGCTGTCCTCAGGATTTCCCGCTGATAAAATAGTGATTCTTGTTAATACCGAAAAGTACGGCGGCGGCGGCATCTATAACTTTTATTCAATATTTGCTGCCAGGAACCAATATGCAGAAAAAGTATTTATTCATGAACTTGGGCATGGTATTGCGGGTTTAGCAGATGAATATTTTGGAGATGAGGTGGCTTTTCCCGAACTTTACCCGGAAGGTATCGAACCCTGGGAAATTAATATCACCAGACTTATCGACTTTAAAAATAAATGGGAGAAATATATTGACCCCGGTACACCAATTCCAACTCCTGTGAGCGATGACACGAAGGAAATTAATGGGGTTTTTGAAGGAGGCGGCTATGCCGTAAAGGGTATATACAGATCAACTTTTAACAGTGTTATGAGATCGCTCTCATCGGCTTCCTATAATCCTGTTTCCTCAGAAGCAATTAAACAAATTATTCTTTTTACAGCACATTGATGCATCGTTGGAGCAATGGAACAAAAAAAAATATTCAGAACAATAGAGACGGTAGCTTCCAAAAAATTTGAAACAGATAAATCTATGTTGGTCACAGTTATTGACCAACTCGTCTCGATCGATTCAATTAACATAACAGGCGGAAGAGTCTGGCAGCTGCTTCCTGAAAAAAAAGCATATTCTTTAATTTATCAGACAGGAAATATCAGCAAAATCGACGATAATTTTCTGCTTTTCCTAAAGGATAACCCTGTACTTAAAAGAATAGTTAAAGAAAAAACAATTCTTGCTGATGAAACAAATAAGGCGCTAAGGAGCAAAGGTATTTTTAAATATTCTGCATCCGGAGTGGGCTCAAGAATTAAAATTAACCACGATGTTTATTATCAGTATCTTATTGCAGTTAACAGTGACCATGTGGACTCCGAACTCAGAGATACGCTTAATATTGTTGCCACAGTGCTCAGTTCAAAACTGCGGGAAAGGAAAATTTCTGATTCTCAAAAAACTCTGATGGCCGATATTGATTCAGCAAGACAATTGCAGAAAAGTCTGCTCCCGGAGCATGAATTTTCTTTTTATAATTATGACCTGTTTGGGGTAACCCTCCCTGCTGAAAATATCGGAGGAGATTTTTTTGATTACGTCAATATTGGCGAAGATGAGGACCGTGTTGGAATTGTGGTTGGCGATGCCGCTTCAAAAGGTCTTAGCGCAGCAGCTGAGGCCATGTACATTTCCGGTGCAATCAGAATGGCCAGCACATTTCAGATAAAGATTTCTCCATTTATGAACAGAATGAACCAGTTAGTTAATAAAATTTTCCGCGATATCAAATTCACTTCCCTTTTTTATGGTGAAATTTCGAAAGATAAAAAGGGGCTTTTTTTATATGCTAATGCCGGCCACAACCCCCCAATATTTTATACTGCCAAAGATAACTGTATCACTTATCTTCAACCAACGGGACCTCTGTTAGGGATTGCGCCAAAATCAAAATACGAAACTGATAGTATAAATTTTTCGACCGATGATGTTCTTGTGATTTTTTCAGACGGGATTGTTGATGCAGCTGATGGAAATTTTGATTTCTATGAAGAAAAACGACTCGAGAAAATAATACGCAAAACAAAACATCTCTCTCCAAAGAGTATTGCTCATGCAATAATTGATGATGTTTACAAATTCTCAACACCGAACAGCAAATACCAGGATGATAAAACTGTGGTTGTCATCAAAAGGAAGGAATTGTAATGAGCCTTGCAGATAAAATTGCTTCAGCCGGAGTTGTTGGAGCTGGAGGAGCTGGTTTCCCTACTCACATTAAAGCAAATTCCCATGTAGAATTTATCATTGCGAATGGTGCTGAATGTGAACCATTGCTACACAAAGATTATGAAATTATGCTTAATCATCCTGAAGAAATTGTCGCTGGTATGAAAATGATGTACGAGAGTGTCGGGGCCAGAAAGGGATATTTTGGAATTAAGGATAAAAACCACAAAGCAATTGAGGAAATATCAAAACATACATCAGGTACAAATATAGAAATGTGTGTACTGGGTGATTTTTACCCATCGGGTGATGAATATGAATTAGTTTATGAGGCAACAAAGCGTCTTATACCACCTCACGGAATTCCTCTCGATGTTGGGTGCGTAGTTAATAATGTTGAAACCTACTATAATATTTTTCAGGCATCTAAGGGTTTTCCTGTTACAGAAAAGTTCGTTTGTGTCACAGGTGCTGTAAAAAACCCGGCTTCTTTTTTTGTGCCGATTGGCACTTCATTTGCAGAATTGATAAAATTTGCTGGCGGAGCATCTGTGCCGGATTTTGGAATATTTATCAGTGGGCTCCTAATGGGTAAACTTACTTTTGACCCAAACGAAGTTGTGACCAAGACATGTGCTGGCATAATAGTGCTGCCGACCGATCATTATATGATCAGTAGAATGAACAGACCTCCTCAGAGTATGAACCGGATCGGGAAATCTGCCTGTGATCAATGCTCTTATTGTACTGAATTCTGTCCCCGATATTTGCTTGGGTATGACGTTCAACCTCATAAAGTAATGCGCTCACTTGTTTTCACTTCCTCCGGACAGGAATTGTGGAATCAATATGCAGACTTATGCTGTGCTTGTGGCTTGTGTTCTTTATATGCATGTCCCGAAGATTTGTACCCCCGTGAAGCCTGTGTACAAAGCAAAAATGAACTCCGAAAAAATAATATTCCTAAATATCAGCAACAGAAAGTTTTAAAAGTCCACCCTGTTAAAGAGGGACGACGAGTACCGCTCAAACAGTTAATGAAAAGGCTGAATGTTACCCAATATGAACGTCCTGCACCCTATAAAAAGGGATTTGAAGAGCCTGATTCTGTGAAAATATTTTTGAAACAACACACGGGCATTGCTGCGCTTAGTCTTGTTGAAATCGGGACCAAATTAAATAAGGGTGATCTTATTGGAAGGATTCCGGAAAACGCTCTCGGGGCAAATCTCCACTCACCTATTACCGGACAAGTTACACATGTGTCAGAAGATTTTATACGGATTCAAAAATAATCGAAAGGTTTGTAAATGCAGATGAATTCACTTGGTTTAATAGAAATGACAAGTATCGCGGCAGGCATGGAAGCTGCCGATATTATGTTGAAAACGTCAGAAGTACAATTGATCTTATCTAGAACGATATGTTCGGGCAAATATATGGTGCTTATCGGCGGTGATGTTGCTGCCGTCCAGGCTGCAGTGGATTCTGCAGCACAGACCTGTGATTATGCACTTATCGATACTTTTGTAATCCCTAACGTTCATCCGGATATTTTTCCTGCAATCTCCGGGCATTCGGGTGTTGATCATCTCGAATCATTAGGTATAATCGAATCTTTTTCGGTTGCTTCGCTGATTGAGGGCGCTGATGCCGCAGTTAAAGCTTCGAATGTGAAACTGATAGAAATCAGACTTGCAATGGCACTCGGAGGTAAAGCCTTTTTTACATTAACCGGCGAGGTGGCTGCTGTCAGAAGTGCAGTTGACGCCGGAGCTCATTTGATTTCTCAGAAGGGACTCCTGGTTAACAAAGTAGTCATTGCAAGCCCGCGTCCCGAACTACTCAGTGAGATGGTATAATCCAATGGAAAATAAAATTATTAAGCAATTAATTCGCGAAGCGGAGGAAGCTAAAAAGAATTCGTATTCGCCGTATTCCAATTTTAGGGTGGGCGCATCCTTAATTACGAAAGATGGAAGAATATTCCGAGGAACTAATGTGGAGAATGCTTCTTATGGGCTGGCTGTGTGTGCTGAACGAAATGCCATATTTACGGCCGTTGGACTCGGCTACAGAACTTTTGATGCAATAGCAATAGGTAGTGACCTAAATGACTATACTGCTCCCTGTGGAGCTTGTAGACAGGTTATTAACGAATTTGCTGACAGCAACACTAAGATAATTCTTTACAAGTCAGAAGCCGATTATAAGATCTATAACATTTCCGAATTACTTCCATTTAGCTTCGGCCCAGAAGCATTGGGAAAATAATCAAGAGGAACAATATGGAATTTATTCAGCATCTCAATCCAAAGGATACGGGTTGGATTGAAGTAATTACTGGTTGTATGTTCAGTGGCAAGACTGAGGAACTCATCAGAAGGTTAAGAAGGGCTGAAATAGCTAAACAGAATGTTGTAATCTTCAAACCGGAAATTGATAAGCGTTATTCCGACACTAAAATTGTTTCACATAACGAGCTTTCTCTTCCTTCAATTATGATAGGTTCAGCTTCCGAGATACTTGATAATTCAGAAAATGCACAGGTAATAGGAATTGATGAAGCTCAATTTTTTGATAGGACACTTCTCGATGTCTGCAATAAACTTGCAAACACAGGCAAGCGTGTTATAGTTGCAGGGCTGGACCAGGATTACAGAGGAATACCCTTTGAACCAATTCCTGAATTACTGGCAATTGCTGAATATATTACAAAAACACTTGCAATCTGTGTTGAATGCGGTAATCCAGCCGACAGAACGCAGCGAAAAATTGCATCCGCAGAACGAGTTTTGGTTGGTGCTGCAGATAGCTATGAAGCCAGATGCCGGAAATGCCACTATATTCCCGGCGAAGGAGGGTCTCATTAATGGATTTCATTGCCCTGCTAAGAGGTATTGGTGGAATAATTGTCCTCCTTGGAATTGCCTATCTTCTTTCTAATAATAAAAAGCGGATCAATTATAAGTTAATTATTAACGGTCTTCTTATTCAGATCACACTCGCGGTACTCATAATTAAAGGCGATGTTTTGGGTAAGATTTTTGCGCCCTTCGGCTGGTTTAAAGGAATATTCAGCGGGATTAGTTATTTCTTTGTCCTTGTGCTCAATTTTACAACTGAAGGGGCTAAATTTGTTTTTGGTGCCCTCGCGGTTGGTCCAGGAAATTCTGAAAGTATCGGAGTGTTTTTTGCATTTCAGGTTTTACCAACGATAATCTTCTTCTCCTCCCTGATGTCAATTCTGTATTATGCGGGGGTCATGCAGAAAATCGTCGGTTTTATGGCAAAAATTATGGTCAGAATTCTTGGAACAAGCGGAGCTGAATCATTATCATGTACCGCCAACATTTTTGTTGGACAGACAGAAGCTCCTCTAATGATCAAACCTTATCTTTCTACTATGACACGAAGCGAGATATTGACGATCATGATTGGTGGTATGGCAACGATTGCTGGCGGAGTGATGGCAGCTTATATTCAGATTTTAGGTGGATCTTTTGCAGAAACAATGGGATTAGAAATCAACGAAGCCAGGCACATCTTTGCCACTCATCTTTTAAGTGCAAGTGTCATGGCAGCACCAGCCGCTCTTATCATTTCAAAAATTCTTTTTCCTGAAACCAGTGAACCGGCGACTAAAGGAAAAGTAAGTGTAAATATCAGTAAATCAGGTTCAAATATAATCGAAGCTGCGGCAATCGGTGCAGGAGATGGCCTAAAACTTGCTGCAAATGTGGCAGGTATGCTTTTAGCATTCATTGCCCTTATTGCAATGACAAACTATTTCCTTGAATTAGCAGGAAATCTTGCGGGAATTAATGATTATTTAGTTTCCGAATACGGGAAGCCCTTAAATCTTCAGTTTATTTTGGGTTCTATTTTGCGTGTTCTTGCATTCCTTATTGGTGTACCTTGGGAAAGCAGTCTCCAGTTTGGAAGTTTGCTCGGTACAAAAATTGTGTTAAATGAATTTGTCGCTTATCTGGATATGGGAATTCTTATTGCATCCAAGCAGCTCGTTAACGATAAAACAATATTGATGGCAACCTATGCACTTTGTGGTTTTGCCAACTTCAGCTCAATCGCTATACAAATAGGTGGTCTGACTCCAATGGCACCGGAAAGGCGCGCTGATTTTGCATCTTTAGGAATAAAAGCCGTTATCGGAGGAACATTAGCAACACTTATGACGGCAACTATCGCAGGAGTATTATTCTGAAATGAATTTGCATGATTATTCTGCTCAATTAGAGAACAGTTTCTATAAACTTAGAGATTTTGATCTGAAAACTGCTATCATCCTCGGTAGCGGTTTAAATCAGTTTGGTACTGACCTGCCTCTGCTTTACTCAATTGATACTGCTGATTATGATTTTATGCCAGTATCTACTGTTGAGGGACATAACAGCACTATCGAAGTCAGATCCATTTCAGATAAACCATTTCTTCTTTTTCGGGGAAGATTCCATTTTTACGAAGGTTATGATATTTTGCAATGCCTCACTCCTGTCATTATTGCAAAAATTGCAAATATTAGCAACCTCATGGCGACTAATGCTGCAGGTGGAGTTAATCCTTATTTTAAGCCCGGCGATCTGATGATTATTAATTCGTTCAACTCCTTTAATATTAGGAAGGAACTCTCTGACGCATTGCAAGATATTAAAACTGTTGATACCTACCTAGATTACCCTGCTCCGGAATTAATTGAAAAGTTACTTGAAACATCTTCAGAAACAGGGATTTTACTAAAAGAAGGGTTATATTGGTACAATAAGGGGCCTGCTTACGAAACGCCTGCGGAAATCAAAATGATTTCAAAACTTGGATACGATGCTGTTGGTATGTCAACAGTTCATGAAATCTATTTTGCTGCACTATCGGGTATTTCTTCTATTGCAATCTCTTGTATAACAAATTATGCTGCCGGTTTAACTGATCAAAAACTTGCTCATTCTGAGGTAGTTGAAACTGCCGACCTAATAAGAACTAAATTTGAAACTCTTATAAGCAGTTTTATTCTGAAAACAGCGTAAATTATTAAAGATTTTTGATGACAGCCAAAACTGAAGCCGCCGATATAATAGCTGTTTCTGAGCGAAGACGGTTTCCTGTCAGTCGGATTGGTGAATGGCCCTTCAGTTCAGTAATTTCTCTTTCGGAAAAGCCGCCTTCTGGTCCAAATACAAAAACATATTCTTCACTCAAGTCAATTTCCTTTGCAAATGAGAGAAATTCCTGAGCCCCTCTCTGATCAAATAATCCTACTGAGGCTCCTTTGAAGTTCTGCACTCTTAATTGTTTGTCGAATGAAATTATTGGAAGATAGTATCTAAGTGATTGTTTCATGGCCGCAAGGGCAATTTTATTAATTCTTTCCAAATTAACTGTCTTTTTTACTGAACGGTCAGAGGCGTAAAGCACTATCCGTGTAAATCCAAGTTCAACCAGCTTTTCCACTGCAGTTTCAAGTCGGTCTGATAAACGCAGGATGGGAATCCAGAACTGAATATTTTTCGAGAGGTTTTCCCTTGTTTTAAATGAGATGATCTTTATTTCAGAATTGCGTCTATCAAGTTTTTCAATAATAGCCTCTGCTATTAAACCTGACCCATTACAAATATTGATGCCATCTCCCGCACACATTCTTAATACTTTGCTTAGGTGTTCAAATTCTGCCCCCTCAAGAGTTAAGGATTTATCACTTATTGAGAAATCTCCATAAAATAATTCTGTATCAGAAAGAAAATCCTGTGCCAATTATCATCTCCGGGTTCATAAATTCATCAAATGCGTATTCAAATCTCAGTGCATTATACGGAAGTACAAGCACTGTAATTCCAAACCCCCAGCCTGAAAGCACTGAGTCAATATCGAATTTAAATCCATGATTGTATGTAAAACCATGGTCGGAAAACACGCTAAGATAAAACCCGATTCGTGCACTGGTAAGCTTCTGTGGGATAACCGGAAGATCAAGACTCAGATTCCATTCATCAATAATCGGGATACCAAACTCAAAAGAACCAAGAATAAGATTATCGCCTTCCTTTTCGGTGAATCTATGTCCCCGGACATATTCATCAAATCCTAAATATGATTTATCATAAAAAGGGACTAATTTACCGAAAGTTGACCTATGCAATAAACGCCATTTTGCAGTTATCGACTCAAAAACTTTTCTGTATTCCCTAAAATCGATGTTAAAAATATTGTAATTTATTCGGTTGAGACCAAAACCTTTATGAAAAAAGTCCACTTTCGAATAAATTCCGTTTCGTGGAAATTGAACGAGATCACGGGAATCAAATAAATAGCCCAATCCTACCATGATTGCTTTATCAATATTACTGCCTGAAGCAGTAATTCCGGGACCGGTTGAAAATTCTGTTTGATAACTCGAATAATTCAAAACAACTGATATAGAATTGAAAAGATTCAGTCTTTTTCCGGCACCAATCCCGAAAAAAAGAACCTCGTAATCAAATTCTTCTCCAGTAATTGTTTCAGCGATTAAACTTCTATTTGCCGTCCTGCCTTTAAGAAACTCTGATTGAAAAAAAATATTCTGCCCACGCTCGCCTATCTCGGGATTTACATAAAGCAGATAATAACTTGGGTCATAACCAAAAGTGGTAATAGCTCTCAAACTTTCATTTCTTCCACGGAAATTCTTTATAAGCAGATTAATCCCATAGGAAGAATTCCGCAATCCGTTCTCTCTTAGTTTTATGAAAGGTATTGGATATATATACCATGATTCTTTAACATCGATCACTGCAATAAATAAATTATCAGCCTGCCGAACTAAAATATTAACGTAATTAAAAAGTCCTAAACTGAATACCCTTTCTTTATTGAACTGAATTATGTTTGCATCAATTTCATCGCCTGCGATAAAAGTTAATTCTCTCAGAATAATAAAATCCTCAGTCTGATCATTTCCAAGAATCATTATTGAGTCAATCCGAATTGTTGTTTCACTTGATAATATGAGAGAGTCACCGGGAGAATATGCAAGAACCGGTGCAATAAAGAAAGAAAGAAAAACAAGAGTTAGTAAAATATTCCGCATCAGCAAGAGCAATTAATAACAACAGAAACTATGAGAAATTTTTATGCAGGTATCCTGGACCACTTCCATACCAGCTTCTGAGAAAACCCTGGCTGCGGTTTCGTTTCTGATCCCAAGCTGCAGCCAAACGCAGTGCGGTTTGATTGTTAAGATATCCGGAACCAATTCCGGGATATCTTCAGACTTTCTAAAAACATCCACGATATCTATTTTTTCTGGAATCTGAAGGAGTGAGGTATATACTTCAATCCCCGGGATTTCAGGAAGGGCAGGGTTAACCCCAAATATTTTATAACCCGCCATTATAAGATATTCTGTAATTTGTCGGCTCGTATTATAAGGAAATCGCGATAGTCCAACTACCGCGATTACCTTTGATTTTTTTAATATTTCGCACTGTTCATCAATTGTCATGCTTCTGTTTCAGCATACTGAGAAATTGGAAGACAGGAGCACATGAGGTTCCTGTCACCGTACGCATTGTCAACTCTCGAAACCGAAGGCCAGAACTTTGATTCAACCACCCAAGGCAAAGGAAAGGATGCTCTTTTACGAGAATAACCGTGATTCCAATCGTCAGCAAGAACACTTTCAGCAGTATGAGGAGCATTTTTAAGCATATTGTCATTTTTATCCAAAGAACCGTCCTCAATCTCCATAATTTCTTTACGAATACTTATCATGGCATCACAAAACCGATCTAATTCACTCTTGGATTCACTTTCGGTTGGTTCAATCATTATTGTGCCGGCAACCGGGAAAGACACAGTGGGAGCATGATAACCATAGTCCATAAGTCTTTTTGCAACATCTTCCGCTTCAATATTCGCTGAATGTTTAAACTCCCGTAAATCAAAAATCATTTCATGAGCAACATGACCGTTTTTTCCAGTATAGAGTGTCTTATATTTTCCTTCAAGTTTCTTCTTAATATAATTTGCATTAAGTATCGCATATTTTGTAGCTTCCGTAAGTCCGTCACCACCCATCATTTTAATATATGCATAAGAAATTATTAGAATTGAGGCACTTCCGTAAGGAGCAGCAGACACAGGGTCTATTCCATGCTCACCACCTGTGTTGATGACTGGATGTGCAGGCAAAAATGGTGAGAGGTGTTCTTTTACTGCAATTGGGCCCATTCCAGGACCACCACCGCCATGCGGGATACAGAATGTTTTGTGCAGATTCATATGACAAACATCGGCACCAATGGCAGCAGGGCTCGTTAGTCCAACCTGAGCATTTAAATTTGCACCATCCATATAAACCTGTCCGCCGAAAGAATGAACAATTTCGCAGATTTCTCTAATGGATTCCTCAAAAACGCCGTGTGTTGAAGGATAAGTCACCATGAGAGCTGAAAGATTCTCTTTGAATTGCTCAGCTCTGCTTTTTAAATCTACGACGTCGATATTCCCCATGTCATCACACTTCACAATAACTACTTTACACCCTGCCATGACAGCACTTGCAGGATTAGTACCATGAGCAGAAGATGGGATCAGTACAATATCCCTGTGCCCTTGTCCAAAATGTTCCTGGTAAGCGCGGATAACCATAAGACCAGTGTATTCGCCTTGTGCCCCCGAGTTTGGCTGCAAAGATACCCCGTTAAAACCAGTTATCTCATTAAGCTGACATTTCAATTCGTCAAAAATATATTGATAACCCTCAGCCTGATCTTCAGGAATGAAGGGATGTAATTCTGCAAATTCCGGCCAGGTTATTCCAAACATTTCAGTAGATGCATTCAGTTTCATCGTACAGGAACCGAGAGGAATCATCGATGTTGTAAGGGATAAATCTTTTTTCTCGAGTTTTTTAATATACCTGAGCATCTCGGTTTCACTTCTGTAGGAATTAAAAACCGGATGTTCGAGGAAAGCAGAACTCCTCTCGAGGTTTTCAGGAATTGACGCATTCTTAGAATTTGTCAGGATCGAATCGATATCTATCTGAGTATCCCTGGCACTTGCAAATATTTCAGCAATCTGGGAAATGTCTTCCATACCATCATATTCACTGAGGGATATTCCAATTGATCCATCATTAAAATAACGGAAATTAATCTTTTTCTTTAATGCAATTTCCCTGATTTTTTTTGTTTCAGCTTGACTGGAAGTTTTAATCTTTAGCGTATCGAAATAGTATTTATTTGGCAATTCATACGCGATTTGCTTCAAAGCACTCTGCAGAAGATTTGTTAAACTGTTAATTCTTTTGGCAATCCTGACGAGTCCTTCCTTGCCATGATAAACGGAATACATTCCTGACATAATAGCCAGCAATACTTGTGCTGTACAAATATTACTTGTTGCCTTTTCCCGTTTTATATGTTGTTCGCGTGTTTGAAGCGCCATCCGGTAAGCTGGCTTTCCGGAAGCATCCTGCGAAACTCCGATTATCCTTCCGGGTAGAAATCTTTTGTATTCTTCTTTCGTAGCGAAATATGCTGCATGTGGTCCGCCGTATCCCATGGGGACACCAAATCTTTGTGCACTACCGACAACAACATCAGCACCTAATTCACCAGGGGGTGTCAATAAGGTTAATGCGAGTAAATCCGATGCAACACAGACTGTCAACCCCTGACTTTTAATATTGCTGATAAGTTTTGACAGATCACGAATTTCTCCATTGTTATCAGGATACTGCAAGAGAACAGCAAAATCTTCCTGATTAAAAATAAAATCAGGAGTCAATTTTAATTCCTTAATTTTAATTCCAAGTTTGCCGGCTCTGAGTTTTATGACTGACTTTGTCTGCGGAAAAATCTCTGAATCAATAATAAAAGTGTTTGAATTCTTTTTTAAAGTCTTCCTTGTTGAATGCAACATTGCCATGGCCTCGGCGCTGGAAGTACCTTCATCAAGGAGAGATGCATTTGATATTTCCATACCGGTGAGGTCGGAAACCATAGTCTGAAAATTGATCAGGGCTTCGAGTCTCCCTTGAGAAATCTCCGCCTGATATGGTGTATATTGAGTGTACCAACCTGGATTTTCAAGGATATTTCTTTTTATCACACCGGGAAGAATTGTGGGGTAATAACCCATACCGATATAAGAACGAAATACTTTGTTTTTAGATGCTATTTCACTCAGATGTCGGAGAAATTCAAATTCAGTCAGGTTCTTCCCAAGTTCAAGCGGTTTTTCTAATCTAATACCTTTTGGAACAGTTTTATCAATGAGTTCATTCAGAGAATTTACGCCTATTGTTTTAAGCATCTCAATGGTTTCTGCCGAATCGGGCCCAATATGTCTGTTCTTAAATAATTCCCAATTTTGTTCATTAAGCATACTAATTACCTTAGAAGAAATATTTTTATATTTAAATATAGTTAAAAGAACTGCTACAAATTCCGGTTATGGCTGCTAAAATCGCCTTAAATATTTCCGGATAACTTTTTAATTTTGAGTGTAATTAATGCAGCTCTTGCAGCCTCCTGCTCAGCTTCTTTTTTGCTTGATCCAACACCCGAACCCAGTATTTCATCATGAAGTTTTACTTCAATCACAAATTTTTTATTATGCTGAGGTCCGGTCTCAGATTGGATGATGTAATTTGGCTGGTCCCATTTCTTAAGATGAGAATACTCTAATAATAAGCCCTTATAATTTTCGTCCGTTTTGTCAAGTCCTGCCTCAATACCGGGTAGAATCAATGTTTTTTCCACGAATGAGGCGGCTGCCTTCAGTCCCTGATCTAAATAAATTGCCCCGATCAATGACTCAAAAGCATCAGCAACAATTGATCTGATAGCTTTATCATTATCTCGGAAATAATTACGATTTGTCAGGATTATTTTATCAAGACCCAGCTTGATTCCGGTATCTGCAAGTGAGTATTTGTCAACAAAATTACTTCTGATTTTGGTCAGGTCGCCCTCGCTAAGGGCGGTGTCCTTTCTGAAAAGGTAATCAGAGGCAATCAAATCTAATACGGCATCACCTAAAAACTCAAGCCGTTCATTACATCTTAAATTCAAATGGGTTACTTCTAAGTATGACCGATGGGTCAGGGCTTTAATATATAAACCGGTATCTTTAATCCTGAATGGCAGAATGGATTTAAGTTTTAGTATTGAGTCCTTAACACGTTTCTCAGATAAGGGAGATTTTTTTTCCTTTAAAAAAAAGAATCTCCCTATTGATCTAAGAATCTCTGAGAACAAATTACTACTGGAATTTCTTAAAAATTAATGAGGCGTTGTGTCCGCCAAATCCAAATGTATTACTCAGTGCATACTTAATATCGCGATTGACGGCTACTTTTGGTGTGTAGTTTAAGTCGCATTCCGGGGATGGTTCATCAAGATTTATTGTAGGAGGAATGATTCCATGTTTCAGAGCCATTACAGCAGCAATGCTCTCAATAGCTCCTGAAGCGCCTAGAAGGTGTCCGGTCATCGATTTAGTCGAACTTATATTCATTTTATAAGCATGTTCACCAAAAAGATTCTTAATTGCTTTAGTTTCATTAAGATCATTAAGCTCAGTTGAGGTGCCATGAGCATTGATATAATCAATATCGGTTGTTTGAATTCCGGCATCGCGTAATGCGTCTCTCATCGACCTGAAAGCGCCTTCTCCTTCAGGGGCAGGGGCAGTAAGATGAAAAGCATCACCCGTTAATCCGACACCGATGAGCTCGGCGTAAATTTTGGCACCTCTTTTAACTGCATGATCATAGTCTTCAAGAATGAGTGTGCCTGAACCCTCACCCATTACAAATCCATTTCTATCTTTATCAAATGGACGGGAAGCTTCCATAAAACGATCGTTCCATGTGGACATGGCTCTTGCCGAATTGAAACCTGCATATGCCATTTTAGTTATGGATGCTTCGGAACCCCCGCAGATCATAACATCCGATGTTCCACGCTGAATAATCATAAATGCATCAGCGATAGCATGAGATGAAGTTGCGCATGCTGAGGTAGTTGCATAATTTGGTCCACGAAACTTAAATTGCATCGATATCTGCCCGGCAGCAATATCCGATATCATCATCGGCACAAAAAACGGGCTTACCCTTCCAGGACCAAACTCAAGAAAAGCACGGTGTTGCTGTTCAAATGTTTCCATGCCGCCAATACCACTTCCGTAAACAACTCCAGCTCTTTCCAGATCAATTTCTTCGGTATTGATTCCTGAATCCTGAATTGCCATAATAGATGTTGCAACTGCATATTGAGTGAAAAGGTCCATTCGGCGGACTGCTTTTTTGTCTATGTATAGTAGTGGATCAAAATTTTTTACTTCAAAGGCAAATTTTGTGTCGAAATTTACCGGATCAAATTTTGTAAGTGGTCCGGCTCCATTTCTACCCTCTTTCAAACCTTGCCAATATTCCTCAAGTGTATTACCAATCGGCGTAACTGCGCCAAGACCAGTCACAACTACTCGTTTTCGCATGGGATCTCTCCTGATATATGGGGAAATTTGGGGTTGACTAAAAGTTGTTCAACTGGATAATTCTGCATAAGGTTTAATTCTCTGAACAGGCTGTTCAGTCAGCCCCCGGCAAATTATCCCTTTTTCTCCTGAAGATATTTTACTGCATCACCAACAGTTCCGATCTTCTCAGCGTCTTCATCAGGGATCTGAATATCAAAAGCCTGTTCAAACCCCATGACCAATTCAACTATATCAAGTGAATCAGCGCCCAAATCGTTCTGAAATGATGCACCATCTGTGATCTGGGAATCGTCAACTCCCAATTTATCCATGATGATACTTTTTACTTTTTCACGTACTTCTGCTGCATCCATTTCTTAACTCCTTAAATAAGTTATAAGTTGTTGTTAATAAATATAAATTACATCCCGAGACCGCCGTCAACGGCTATTACCTGACCAGTCATATAATCTGCAGAATCACTGCACAGAAAACTTACTACTTTTGCAATATCTTCAGGTTGTCCCATCCTCTTTAAAGGAATATTCGACAAAAGTGCTTCCCTTTGCTTTTCATTCAATTTTTTAGTCATATCAGTTTCAATAAAACCGGGAGCTATCGCATTAACTGTGATACCACGAGAAGCGACTTCCTTCGCAATAGATTTCGTGAAACCAATTACACCTGCCTTCGATGCGGAATAATTTGACTGTCCGGGATTTCCAATTACCCCGACAATTGAAGAGATATTAATTATCCGGCCAAATCTTTGCGGGATCATATATTTTAAGGCTGCTTTCGTATAATTAAAAACGCTTTTAAGATTGACATTAATTACTGCATCAAATTCTTCTTCTGACATTCTCAATAAAAGATTATCCTTGGTAATTCCAACATTATTAACAAGAATATCAATCCCGCCAAGTTTTTCTGCTGCATAAGCAAGCGTTTGCTCGGCTTCTTCAAATGAAGTGGCATCAGCTTTCATTGAATATACTTTTGTTAATGGATTGCCAATCTCACGCTCTATTTCTTCGGCGCATTCTTCACAGCTATTATAAGCAAAAACAACATCCGAAAATAATACGCCACAGCAACTCCTGGAAGCTAGCTCTTTTACGATAGCTCTTCCAATCCCGCGGGTTCCACCCGTTACGACAGCTCTTCTTTTAATCTGACCATTCATCTGTTATTGAACTTATATTGTTTTAATCAAAATAATAAATATTGCTGAAAATATGAAAACTTTACAAATCAAAGGTAAGGTATTACTTCCTGATATTTATCAATTCCCCAAACTTTCACAGAAGAATCAATTCGTTTAATTAACCCCTGAAGCACTTTTCCAGGTCCGACCTCTACAAATTCGTCAGCCCCATCTCTGATCATGTTCCGAATTGTTTGTTCCCACAAAACCGGCGCAGTAACCTGCTCAAAAAGTAATCTTTTAATATCTTCGGGAAATGTTATTGGTTCGGCTGAAACATTTGCATAAACCGGAATTCTTGCTTTGTAAAAATTATTCAACTTAAGTTCGGTAAATAATTTGTCTTTAGCATTCTGCATCAGAGGTGAATGAAATGCTCCGCTGACAACAAGTTCTTTTACAAGTTTTGCTCCTTCTGCTTTGCAGCCCTCCATAGCCTTCCTGACACCATCAACTGATCCTGAGATCACAATTTGTCCGGGAGAATTGAAATTTGCACACTGTACAATTCCAACCGAAGAGGATTCTTCACAAACTTTTTCTGTTTTTTCAGCAGATAGACCAACTATTGCTGCCATAGTCCCGGGATAATCGATACCCGATTGCAGCATAGATTTTCCTCTGAATCGGACAACCTTCATAGCATCATAGAACTGAATAGAACCGGCGCAGACCAATGCACTATATTCACCAAGGGAGTGTCCTGCTGTCATATCTGGTTCGAGAATTCTGATAATTGAAGCAAGAACAACGCTATGAAGAAAGATAGCAGGCTGAGTAATATCAGTCATTTTAAGCGATTCTTCAGGTCCATTAAACATTATGTGCGATAGACCAACACCAGCAGCTTCTTCAGCCGTCCTGATCATCTCTTTGGCTTCAACAGAATTTTCATATAGATCTTTAGCCATGCCGATATACTGTGATCCCTGACCTGGAAAAACAAAGGCTCTTTTACCCATATCAGTCAATACCCCAGGTAAGATAAATGGAACCCCAGGTAAATCCTGCGCCAAATGCAGCAAGAATAAGATTGTCGCCTTTCTTCAATTTGCCTGATCTGTAATATTCAGTCATTACTAATGGTATTGTTGCAGCCGTTGTATTACCATACTTTCCTATATTGATCATAACCTTATCTTTACCAAGCCCCATTCTTTCAGCGGTGGCATCAATGATTCTCAGGTTAGCCTGATGAGGCACAAGATAGGCAATATCTTCGGACTTGAGATTATTTTTTTTCATTATCTCAACTGAAATATCAGCCATACCTTTGACGGCAACTTTAAAAACCGCTTTGCCGTCCTGATAAATATAATGTAATTTATTATCAACAGTTTCATGAGTGGCTGGATTTAATGATCCGCCGCCTTTCATGTAGAGGCTTTCTTTTCCGGAACCATCAATATGTAGCAGCGAATCATGAATTCCATATTTCTTATCCTCGCCTGGTTCAAGGAGTACTGCTGAGGCAGCATCACCGAACAAAATACAAGTATTCCGATCGGTGTAATCAACAATTGCACTCATTTTATCGGCACCCACAACAACAATTTTTTTATAGTTACCTGTCTCAATAAAATTTGCACCTGTTTCCAGCGCAAAAAGAAATCCTGAGCAAGCTCCCGAAAGATCAAATCCCCAGGCATTTTTTGCTCCGATTGCGTCCTGTACGAGACAGGCCGTGGCAGGAAAAAACATATCCGGTGTTACGGTGGCAACAATAATAAGATCAATCTCCTCTGCTCTAAGACCAGTAGATTTCATCAGATCCAGTACAGATTTGGCGGCCATGTCACTTGTAGGTCCGCTTTTATGAATTCTTCGTTCGGAAATCCCCGTTCGTGATTTTATCCACTCATCGTTTGTCTCAACAATGGATTCCAAGTATTTATTATCCAGAATTGTTTCGGGAACATACATTCCCACACCGGTAATTACTGCTTTAATTTTTTGACTGTTCCGCATATTCCTTAAGCGATTCCTCAATTTTATATGCAAGATCTTTAGCATGGATCTCGCGGGCGCGAATAATCATATTTTTTATTGCTAATGGTGAGCTTGATCCGTGTCCGATTATTGACACACCATTTATTCCGAGAAGGGGCACTCCTCCATACTTTTGATAATCAAGATCACCAAGCACTTTCTTTAATGTGCCTCTCATCAGTCCAATTTTAATTTTCTTGAAGATACTCTCATTGGCGTAAAGTCCGAGTCTTCCCTTGAGCAGAGTTATCATACTCTCCGCAAATTTCAATATAACATTGCCAACAAAACCATCACAGATAGCGACATCGCAGGTACCTTTAAGTATGTCTCTTCCCTCAATATTCCCAATGAAATTCAGTTTGGTCTCTTTTAGCAGTTTATGGGAGAGTAAAGTCAACTCGTTGCCTTTTGACTCTTCCTCACCTACACTGAGAAGCCCGACCTTCGGATTTTTAATACCAAATATCTCGCGGGCAAAGATGCTGCCCATAATCGCATACTCAAGCAAATGCTGCGGCTTACAGTCAACACTTGCTCCAGCATCAAAAAGATTACAGACACCGCCGTCAGCTGTGGGAAGAGGTACTCCGATAGTGGGCCTTCCCACACCTTTCACTCTTCCTATGACAAGGGTTGAGACGGCAAGCATTGCTCCAGTATTGCCAGCGCTGATCAATCCATCTGCAATTTTTTCCCGTACAAGTTTTGCGCCTACCACTAATGAAGAATTTGGCTTGGATTTTATTGCTGAGGTCGGATTATCATGCATTGTTATTACTTCGTCGGCATGAACAATCTTGTCTTCAGGCCAGGTTATTTTATGCTTGAGCATAACATCGGAAATTTTATTTTTATCTCCGACCAATATTATGTCAATATCATCCCGTTCCCGGGAAACCAAATCAGCTCCGAGTACTTCGTTGAGGGGAGAAAAATCTCCTCCCATCGCATCAACGACGATTACAGATTTAGAATTTTTATGGGTCATTTTATCCGGCTTTTATGCTTCCGGTACGAACATCGACCTTTTTGCATAGTAGCCGCAATTGGGGCAAGCACGGTGATTTAACTTCATTTCACCACAGTTATCACATTTTGATAAGGAAGGAGTTGTAGCTTTATAATGTGTTCTCCTTTTATCTCTTCTCGACTTTGAATGTCTTCTTTTCGGATTAGGCATAATTTCCTCTGCTATTCTAAATTATTTTTCAAACTTTTCAGCGGTCCCCAGACCGGATTTTCATCTTCCTGATTACAATTGCACTGAGACTCATTTAGATTTGTTCCACAACGAATACATATTCCTCTACAATCATCTTTACATAATGTTTTAAGCGGAAGTGCAAGTTCCAGATAATCATAAATATCTGAAGCAAGATTTATCGACGTTACTTCGGGTGCTAAATAATAAACATCAAGTTCACTGTCTTCGTTTATTTTATCTCTTGTAAAAATATATGTAAGAACAAATTTATTATCTAAACGTTTTCTGAAATCCACGGCACATCGATCACATGTCAACACTGCCTCACAGGAGACACTGCATTCCAGTACAATCTGGTATGCCGATTTATCCATTTTGACCTTAGCGAGCAAACTACCAATAAATGGCGACTCTCCCCACTGAAGGGATTCTATTTTTTCATCAAAGTCAAACTGATGAATACCATCGCTAAAATTTACAAATTTGATATTCATTTTTTTAAAAATTTAAAATTCTAATATATGAAAGCGGTTTTTGATAATCAAGCATTACCTTTCCAGTGTCAAATGCATCAATATTCAAATTGATTATTGCTCAATTAGATTCAACTAATATATACAATTACATTAGGAATTCCTTTATATTTTTTATTTTGTTCCTGTTAATGCTTTTGATTTTGTCAGATTGCAAAAAATTCAGGAATTTTCTGTAATATTGACTTTAGAAAGTAATCATGGAAACGAATTAATTTTTATTGCGTGAAAAATAAAATACTACTATTCGGCGGAACATTTGATCCAGTTCATATTGGTCACCTGATCACCGCCAGATTTGTTTTTGAGAACAGAAAAGCTGATAGTATAATTTTTATGCCGAATTATCAGTCACCGCTTAAAACCGATTTTATGCCAACGCCGGCATTTCATCGTTTAAATATGCTGCAATTGGCACTTTTCGGTTTAGAGGGGTTTATTGTCAGTGATTTTGAAATCAACCGAAAACAGATAAGTTATACTTACCAGACAATTGAAGAACTTTCATCACCGGAAAACATTTTAGAGATTATTATTGGCTATGATAACCTCCTGGTATTCGAAAAGTGGATGAAACCTGATCTTATAGTCGAAAAAGTAAAACTTCTTGTATTAAAAAGAAATTCCAATGCCAGTGGTGACAGAAATCGATTCTTTAAAGATGCTGTTTTCCTTGATACTCCCAGAATTGACATCTCATCCACAGAAATAAGAAATAGAGTAAAATCAGGCAGATCCATCGATTTTATGGTACCAGAAAAAGTTAAAGAATATATTTTAGAGAATAATTTGTACAAATGACGAAAATCCCTACCTCCCCAGCAAACAATATTGCTTCATGGTTGGCATCAAAAAAAACAATAAGTCGACTGATATCCGGTATTGAACTTGAAAAGGATTTTTCACTTGCAACTTTAAAAAGTCTTCACCACAGAACAGGAGAAGCCTATCGTATAGGAATAACGGGGCCTCCAGGTGCCGGTAAATCAACTATAACTAATCTGCTCTCCAGACAATTTCTTCAGCTTGGAAAAAGAGTAGGGATAATCGCCATTGACCCGACAAGCCCTTTTACAGGCGGAGCCCTTCTTGGCGACAGAGTTAGAATGACAGAACTTGGCTTAGACGATAATATCTTTATCCGCAGTATGGCAACGAGAGGCAGTTTGGGGGGATTGTGCAAAAAAGCAGTAGATACTGCTGATGTACTGGATGCGGCAGGTTACGATATTATCATATTTGAAACTGTTGGCGTTGGACAATCAGAACTTGATATTGTTAGGGCTGCAGACAGTGTTGCAGTAATTCTTGTTCCTGAGTCCGGAGATGCAATTCAGGCTATGAAAGCGGGTCTCATGGAAATTGCAGATTTCTTTATTCTTAACAAATCCGATAGACCGGGTGCCGAATCTGCTTATTCAGCACTCAGAACAGTACTCACGATGCGGAATACTGTTCACGATCCATGGCAGCCGGGAATTATTCGTTCTGTTGGCACCGAAAATAAAGGAATTCAGGATATTCTGAATGAAATAACACGTCATAGGAACTTTTTAACTTCGACAGGTACTTTAAATGAGAGGCGAGAAATTAACGCTAAAAGCAGAGTTAAAGAGATTGTACAGAAACTTATTGATGATGATCTCTGGAGTAATGAGAGAGAAATGCAGTTGCTCGATTCTCTGAAATCGATAAGTGTCGGCAAATTATCGCCATACAGTGTTGCTGAGGAAATATTATTAAATTATAAGAAAAGTTTTAGGAGATAATATTCTATGTCTGAACCAGGATTTAATAATCATTTTGTTACTGATTTGAATGAAGATCAATTATTGATTCAGGAAACAATTCGGGAATTTGCAAATAAACAAATTAAACCTGTTGTGATGAATTTTGACGAGTCACAGGAATTTCCATTAGAGCTAATGCATAAGTTAGGCGAATTGGGATTTTTGGGTATCCTTGTTTCTCCGGAATTTGAAGGGTCAGGATTGGGGTATGTTGAATACGCGATTGTGATTGAAGAAATTGCAAAAATTGATCCTTCGGTAGCTTTATCAGTAGCTGCCCATAACGGACTTGCGACCAACCATATTAATTTATTCGGGAACACATTTCAGAAAAATAAATACCTCAAGGAACTGGCATCAGGGAGGAAAATTGGGGCATGGGGTTTGACTGAACCTTCCTCCGGTAGTGATGCCGCAGGAATGTTGACAACCGCAGAAAAAGTTGGTGATTTTTATATTCTGAATGGGACCAAAAATTTTATCACTCATGGAAAATCAGGTGAAATTGCTGTTGTTATGGCATATACTGATAAAACCAAAGGAACAAAAGGCATATCAGCTTTTATTTTAGAAAAAGGAATGAAGGGATTCTCTCCGGGGAAAAAGGAAAATAAACTGGGAATGCGAGCGAGTGAAACTACTCAGCTGATCTTCGAAAATTGCAAGGTGCCTGCTGAAAATCTTCTTGGCAATGAGGGAGAAGGATTTAAACAAGCTATGAAAATACTGGAGGGCGGAAGAGTTTCTATCGCTGCTCTCGGATGTGGACTGGCTGGAGGTTGCCTTGATTATAGTATTAATTATTCAAAAGATCGTAAACAATTCGGAAAATCTCTTGCTGAATTTCAGGCAATTCAATTTAAGCTGGCGGATATGTCCACTGAACTCGAGGCTGCACGATTATTAACTTACAAGAGCGCTGCTGAAAAAGATGCTGGTTTACCAATCAATTTATCGGCTGCATACGCAAAACTCTATTCTAGCGAAATCGCAACAAAAGCAGCTAATGAAGCAGTTCAGATTTTTGGAGGATACGGTTTCACAAAAGACTACCCTGTTGAAAAGTTTTACCGTGATGTTAAACTGCTTACAATCGGTGAAGGAACATCAGAAATTCAGAAAATTGTTATCGCCAGAAATTTATTAAGAGATTAAAAAATATTCCAATGAAAAGAATAGGCCATCCCGTTAAAAATGATCTTCAATTCAATCAGAGAGAAGATTACCAAAAAAATCTGTTAAGAAAAATTGAAGCCGCCAGGACTCAGATCAAACTGGGCGGAGGCAAAAATGCTATTGAAAAACAACATGCAAAAGGTAAACTTACTGCAAGAGAAAGAATTGCTCTCCTTTGCGATTCTGGAATAGCTTTTCATGAATTAAATCTTTTCGCAGCTTACGGAATGTATGAAGAATATGGAGGAGCTCCTTCTTCAGGGACAATTTTTGGGATAGGAAAAGTCAGCGGACGTGATTGTGTGATCATTGCGAATGATGCAACTGTCAAAGCTGGTGCATGGTTCCCGATTACTGCAAAAAAGAATCTGCGGGCTCAGGAAATTGCGATTGAAAACAGATTACCATTAATTTACCTTGTAGATAGCGCCGGGGTTTTTCTCCCGCTTCAGGAAGATATCTTTCCCGATAAGGAGCATTTTGGAAGAATTTTCCGCAATAATGCAATTATCTCCTCAATGGGAATTCCTCAGATTTCAGCAATTATGGGTCCATGCGTTGCAGGTGGGGCTTATCTTCCGATAATGAGTGATGAAGCACTTATAGTTAAGGGCGAAGGCTCTGTGTTTTTAGCCGGTTCTCACCTTGTTAAAGCAGCAATCGGTGAAGATATTGATAATGAATCACTTGGCGGAGCTATCGTTCAGTCGAATATTTCAGGGGTAACTGATTATGTGATGGAAAACGATAAGGAATGTATTTTACAAATACGAAGTCTGGTATCAAAATTTGGGAATAAAGGTGATGCAGGATTTTCACGAATAAAATCCGCTCCACCATCATTCGCTGAACACGAAATATTGGGAATCTTGCCGGAAGACACATTTAAGCCCTACGATTCTTATGAATTATTAGCAAGGATTACTGACAATTCTGAGATTGATGAATACAAAGCAGGCTTTGGAAAATCGATAATAACTGCTTATGCAAGAATTGACGGATGGGCTGTTGGAATTGTTTCAAATCAGCGGTCAATCACAAAAACTGAAAAAGGTGAAATGCAAATCGGAGGTGTAATTTATTCGGATTCTGCTGACAAAGCCGCCAGATTCATCATGAATTGCAATCAGAAAAAAATACCGCTTATATTCCTACAGGATGTTACCGGCTTTATGGTCGGAAGTAAGGCCGAACACGGTGGGATAATCAAGGACGGAGCAAAAATGGTAAATGCCGTCGCAAATTCAGTCGTCCCCAAGATAACTATTATTCTGGGTAATAGTTTTGGTGCAGGAAATTATGCAATGTGCGGCAAAGCATATGATCCGCGTTTCATTTATGCTTATCCAAACGCTAAAATTGCAGTGATGGGCGGGAGTCAGGCAAGCAGTGTTCTGTTGGACATAAAAATCAAACAGATGGAAAAAGGGAATAAAGTTTTTACAGAAGAGGATAGAAAAAAATTATTTTCTGAGATTAAAAATTCCTACGATGAAAAAAGCAATCCACTTTACGGCGCTGCGAGACTATGGATTGATGATATCATTTCTCCACTTGACACAAGAAGAGTTATTTCAGATTCCATCGCTTATGCGTCAAATAATCCTGAGATGCCAAAATTTAACCCAGGTATAATTCAAACCTGATTGACCAATTCTTTTGGTCTGCCTGATTCGAATTATACTGTGGATTACCTTAATAGAACCATTTTAGCTATTTTGCTTCTCGAACCGGACTGCAATCTGTAGAAATAAATTCCTGAACTAAGTCCTTCTCCCTGGAATTTCGTCGAATATCCTCTGCCCGAGACTGCAATTCCATCAAACAATACTGCGATCTTTTCCCCAAGCTGATTATAGACTTCAAGCAGAGTGTACGAGGTTTCGTCAACCGAAAAATCAATGTTTGTATCTGGATTAAAAGGATTTGGATAATTTTGCCCTAACACAAAATTTATTGGCAATTCCCCTGTTTCCGCTGTCTCTGTAATTAAAAAATCAGAATATCTGAACGAACCTGATGCGAGTACATTTTTATCACTTTTTGATTGAATAAATGCCAAAACCTTGAGACTGTCGGGATTCCAATCCTGATTAATTGAAAAAGTCCGCTCAAAATTTTGTGTCGAATTTGCGGATATCATAACATAAATTCCTTCCGGCTCCAGCATATATCGCATTGTATTATCATGTATCAGAATTCCGTTCCTCCCCTGATAAGCAACATTTTCCGTTATAATTATCTGCATTAATCCATCTAATTCTGTGTTTTGTGATATTACCCCAACATTAATTTTAATATTGCTATGATCGTCATTCCTTACTCCTGAAACTGAAATAGCAAGCCCGCTATTTATGCCGGCAAGGCTGTCTAATTTATTCTGCCATAGACCATAATTTCCAGATGGCTGTCTTGCACCATTGAAAAAAGTGATAGGAGTAAAAAAGAACGGTCCATAATATAGATCACGAGCATCAGAATGTAATGTATTGTGATGGTAAAGCGGATCATCCTGATAAGGATACTTCATATGATAGTAAATATAATCTATCCGCTCTGAATGTTCAGAATTTTGAAGATATTCTTTTAGTGCACCGTGTGCACCAGGGCATACACCGCAATGGGAATTTGTAAATATTTCAACCAGCACTCTGCTTTGTGCCTGAACACTGTTGATTGATAAAAAAAAGAACAATACGACGAAGAAATTATTTTTCATTTTACCCCCGATAAATTCAGACACAATATCTGATTTATTATGGTAAATTGCAAATAAAAAAAATAATCAATATAAGATAACTTCTAAAGAAACTGAGGAACTATTCCCCCTTTCGTCAACACACAATATCTCGCTCATACCTTCAGAAGGTTGAAATAATATTGTTTTACCTGATATTCCACTGCCTATAAACCTCCCATCAAAATACCAAAAGTGTTTTTTAATTTCTTCGGGCGATGCCGCAGATAAAGCAATTTTGCCTCTCCCCTCCCTTTCCAGAAAATATTTTTGTTTACTGACCGGTGAAATAATTGCTGGTGGACGGAACTGATCATATATTTTACATTTAGTATCATGCGGAGGTATTTTATCGTGGTAGATATATTTTTTTTTGAGCCAGTACAGATATTCGGGATCCTGATTAACCACATACTTTTTTGAATAATTATTTGCCGGAAGGCAATTAACACAATAAGAAACTTTCCCATCTTCTGAGACATAGATTTCCCGGAATTCATTGCATATTTCGGCTTGCTCCAAAAATTCCTTTGTTACAAGAACCTTCACTTTTTTTTCACAGAATTCAGCAGGTAACATACCTGATGATTCACAGACCTCAGTTTCATGAACAGTTTCATTAAGATCTTTCAGGAGTTCATTATCATTTCTTGCAACCACTCTGAAAACGTCAAACATAAATGGCACTGCAATCTCAGAAGCTTTTATGAACGGGGACCCCTCACCACTAAAATTTCCAAACCATACGCCTACTGTGTATTCTGAAGAATATCCGACTGCCCACGCATCTCTTTTGCCGTACGATGTTCCGGTCTTCCACGCAACAACTGGAAAGTCATCAGCAAAACGATAATGATCCGGGAAATCATTCCTTTCTGTCGAAACCAGAATTGATGAGATGATCTTTGAGCCCTCAACTGTGAACTGTTCATTTTTCTTCGAACTGCCACCTGTTTTAGAATATTCTATTGCCCGGAACGCTCCGTTATTCGCCAAACACATGTATGCCCTGGTCAGCTCTTCAAGTGTAACTCCGCAACCACCAAGAATCAAAGACAACCCCAGTTTATCTTGCATTTTGGCGACTGATTCGAAACCTAAGTTTTTAAGATCATTGATAAACTTTTTTGTGCCATATTGATCGAGCATCCTTACTGCGGGAACATTTAGTGAATTTACAAGCGCTTCACTAAAAGTTACCTTTCCACTATAAGTCCCATCATAATTTTCAGGCTCATAACCATTAAGAAACAGAGGAATATCGTAAAGTGTTGATTGAGAGTTCAGGTTTTTTTGCTGTATCATTTTTGCGAAGAGAAAAGGTTTCAATGTTGAACCAGGTGATCGGACAGATTTGATTCCGTCAACCTGACCACTATTTTCAGAATCAGTAAAATCTGCTGACCCTATATAAATAATTGCTTTACCTGTCTGATTGTGAACTACTAATAAGGCGCCATTTGTAATTTTTTTTGGAATCAGTGAATGAACATAAACTGATAAAGACTGCTGAATTGATGATTGTAATCTTAAATCGATACTTCCTTTTATTACGTCATCTGCTATTAGATTTTTCATCAATTGAGAATAATGAGGAGCTTTGTTCACAAATTCACTTCTTCTGAATTGAATACTTTCTTCAAGTGCATCATTGATAATTTCATCAGGAAAATGATTTTCCAAAAGAAGAGCATTTAATAGATTGTCCCTTTTAAATTTTACTCCATCAGGGTTTGTAATTGGATTTAATTTTCCAGGATTATTTGGAATGACTGCGAACGCTGCAGCCTGAGATAAACTGAGAAAAGATGGCTCTCTGTTCAGATAAATTATTGAGGCTGCTTTAATTCCTTCAATATTACCACCGAATGGTAAATTGGAAAGATAAATCTGTAATATTTCATTCTTTGAGTAATGCATTTCCATCTGGACGGCGCGGAGGATTTCAACAAATTTATTGAGATAGGTTCTCTCAGCAGGTTGTAAAAGTCTTACAGTTTGCATTGTAATTGTGGATGCACCTGAGATTATTCTCCCGGAACCAATATTCTGGATAAATGCCCTTACAAGTGAAAAAACATCAAATCCAATGTGATAATAAAATCGTCTGTCCTCTTTAAATATTATTGTTTTAATAAAATAATCGGGAATTTCAGATGGTTTCGAGCGAAGTCTCCACTTATCGTCAGTAGTGAGGAACGATGCAATAATATGACCATTACGGTCATATATCACTTTTGAATAATCTTTTAACGGGGACGGTGGAAATATTCTGTCAAGTGAAAAAACGACAAGAATAAAAACGGTTATTATCCATGCAGATTTTTTTAAAAAGATTTTCTGAGACATCCGAAGAATCATTGATAAGCTTTGTACTTTGTTATTCCTCCGCCTGATGTTCCAACCCAAAGGATACTGTTACTCCCCTGATCAACCGCCGAAATAATGTAACTCTTCAGTCCTGAATTTTTGGGTGAAAAAGCGATTGTTGGTCTTTTTGTCAGATGATAGCGTATCAGTCCGTTTCGTGTGGAAAGCCAGATGTATTCCTGGTCATCGCAAAATAAATCGAAAATGGCATTGTCTCCCAATTCCAATTCAAATGCCCATGACTGACTTTTATTACGGAATAAATAAATGGTCTCATTGTATGAAGCTCCAAAAAAGGAGTTGCCTTGTTTATCTGTATCAATTGAAGTGATAGTTTTCCAGATATTTGGCGGACTCCCGCGCGAACTTATAGAATGATTCCAGGTATTTCTCATACCCCATCGCCACCATTTACGGGAATCAAATTGCAATAGACTGTATTTAACACACGAAACCCAAAACTGATTATCCCCTGAATAGAATCTCACTTTTGACACCCAGTCATTCGGCACATCAGAATTATTTGGCCCAAGCAATATCCATCTGCCGTAATAAAGACGCACTAGACCCTCTTTAGTCCCGATTAATACATTACCGCTCTGGGAAACATCCAGAGTTGACACATAGTCTAATGGCATCCCGGTATTCGCCGAATTGAAAATTTCCCAGAGTCCGTTATCAATTATGGCAAGTCCTGCATCAGTGCCTACCCATATCTTGCCATCAGTATTCACCTTTATACAAGGTACATGGTTTCCGGGCAGGAATGAATTTTCTTTATTAAAAATATGCCAGACCTTCCAGTCGTACCAGATCAATCCTTTGTCGGTTGTGCCAGCCCAGACATGATTATTATTATCAATGCCAATACATGTAATATCATCAGTAGGTATATCAGAATTCAAGGTAGTATAGGTAACCCATGTAGTTGTATCATCTAAAGCGAATTCACCATTCGCAGTCAAACCGCTATAAACTTTAATCAGTTTCGAGGTTTTCCAGTACCCGGTTTTTTCATATGAAACTTTATGAACTCCAGGAATAATACCGCTTACTATGACAGGTGTTTTTTTACCAAGAAGGGAATCATCAAGACTAATAATAGCATCCGAAGGGTTTGATTTCAGGCTTATTGAACCAAGCATCCTTGGATTTTTATTGTATTCAATATTTAGCCGAAGGGTATCTTTTTTATTAAGGTAAACTCTCAGCAGAGTATCCTTATAGAATTCCCTCCTTAACAGAAATTCATAGTCTCCTTCGGAGAGTCCAGGGATTTTTGCAGGTGTAGCGTAACCTGATAATCTGCCATTAACAAATATTCCAGCTCCGGATGGTATGCTATTAATCTCAATTAATCCGGCAACAATCTGTTGCTCAGGCTGCATCTGTGAGACGCCTTCATAGCACGAGACTGCTGAAATGAGTAATAATGCCGCGAATGAAAATTTTTTAACCATTTGAGTAATTCACTTCCCGGTCATATTAATTAAGTATTTCTACAAAAGGAAGAATTGAAACCTAAATAAAAAACAGACTTTTCTAATTAAATCTTTTATATTTGGTCAATCCCCCGCGATGAGTGGAAATCCACATTACTTTATTGGGAGCCTCAGTAACTCCGGTAATATAATAAGATTTTAATCCGCTGCTTTTAGGATCAAAAGAAATAGTCGGGGACACATTCTTTTTATATCTTAATAATCCCTTCTGCGTCCCGATCCAAACATAATTATCCTCTGAACAAAATATGTTATTAACTGTATTATCGCCCAGAGAAAGCACAGTTTTCCACGCGCCATTTTCATAGAGCAGAACAAATATGCTCCGCTCAACAGAAGCGCCGAAAAATCCTTCTCCCGATTTTAGAAAATCGATAGCGATTATCTCTTTCCATACATTTGGCGGAATCTCTTTCCAACTTCCCCCAAGATCATCCGGATCAGGCAAACCGTAAGTACTCCATTTAATCGAGTTGAAACTCGCCAGGCACGTCTTCACAACGGATGCCCAGAGATTTCTGTTAGGCTGAAATTTAACTTTTGCAACCCAGGTCGCGGGTAGTTTTGAATTTGAGGAGTTCAGCAAAATCCATCGCCCATTATACAGTCTGACAAGTCCGGATTTTGTGCCGACAAGTGCATTGCCAGTACTGTCCACATCAATCGAGGACACATAATCGATAGGCATACCTGTATTAGCACTATTCAGAATTTCCCAGGAGCCGTTGTCATAGATAGCAATACCCTCGTCAGTTCCAATCCATAACTTGCCAAAATAATCATATTTCAAAGTCAGAACATAGTTTGATGGAAGTGGCGAATTGTCTTTATTAAAAATTTTCCATTCTTTCCAATCGTAATAGATTAGACCCAAAGATTCACTTCCTGCCCAAACATGACTATTTTTGTCAGTAGTAACGCATGTGATTTCATCAGTGGGTATCCCTGAATTTAATGTTGTATAGGTCACCCATTTAGAGGTATCATCAAGAGCAAAATCGGCAGTTGTAATCGTGCTGCTATAAACATTATATCTTAGTGATGTATTCCAAAAGCCCTGTTTTTTAAATGTAATTTTCCTTATTCCCGGTCGGATACCAGTCACTCTTGCAGGGGTTATTATACCTGTCGAGGAATCATCAACTAATATTTCTGCTCCCGGAGGAGTTGATGTACATTCAATTGTTCCATACATCCTTGGGTTCTTGAGATAATCAACAAAAACTTCAACTTTTCCATCTTTGGGCATTTCGATATAAAGTGCAGTATCTTTATAGTAATCTTTCCTGAGAACAAGTTTATAAGTACCCTCATCGAGCCATGTCATACTATCTGGTGTAAAATACCCACTTTTTTTCTCATTCAGATAGATACCGGCACCATCGGGATATGAGGATACGATCAATCTACCTTTATCAGCAGGTTTTTCTGGTGGAGTATTCGAAAGTTCCTTCTCACAAGCCGTTAAAAACACCAGTATTGTAAGTAAAGCAAAAACATAAAAATATTTATTATTAGACAGCATACTATGTAAAAACTCCAAAAATTTAATTTGTTCCCAGTTTGTAACCATATTTCTTAATGTACAATTCGTCGAAATAAATTACAACACCATTTTTAATATACGAGCAGAAAATACCCAGACCACCATCAATGTTTGTAACATCGAGCTCATCCAACCTGATTGAATACTCATTGACAATATTATTTGTCGATGAATAATAACTTGTCAAGTTCTCATCAAAAGTGGCTATTTCAAGATAAAGGTGAATAATCTCAAAATTACCTTTATTCTCATCTTCGGCAGAAATATCCTGAAGTACTTTATCAATCACTGAAAACTCATATACAATACCAGTCTCTTTGGAAGCCTGAGGATAATAAGGGTCGGTCACTCCGTTTCTGTTCAGAAATTGTGCAGGTACTATTACGGTTTTTGCTACTTCAACACCTTCAACTATCTGGTTATATCTTAAAGTGAGCCTGGGTAAAAACATTAATCCGTTTCTTTCGGTTTTCCATCTGATAGTCACAGTTTTTCCATTTTCCGGAGGTATTAGATAATCACTGTCCTCAGAAAAATTTATTCTCTCCGGAAGTCTTGTTGAACTGCTAAGTCTTTTACCATTTGGCAGAAGAGCTTCAATCTCAATATAGCTGCCCGCATCGGGTCTGAATCCATCTATATAATAAAATTTGTAAGGATCGTCATACCTATGTACCACAGGATCAAAAACAAGGCTATCCCTCATAAAATAAACAGTGTCCTTATACCATAGTCTTATTATCGAGCCTTCAATAAATTGGCTCTGAGTATTGACATTTGGATCAAGTCCCGGTACATCATAATTTTTCAGTACAGTTGCCACCTGAAAAGATGTGTCACCTCTTATTACGGAGTTTAAAACATAATTCTGCTGAAAATCAGCTTTAGTTTTTACCGGATCTTCACACCCCATAAAGAACATTACAGTTATAAGAGATAGCATAAATAGTCTGATAATATTTTTCATATCTCCACCTGCACTGTTGCTGTTGGAAGAAATGGCAGCATATTCACAATCTCCCCCGTGTCCCTCTCATAATAAAAGATATTTTTTCTATCGTAAACATTGAGGATGCTAAAATCAATATCAATCTTAAGCGGACCAAAAATAAATTTCTTTGAAAGACTCAAATCAAGGCGGTGATATTCCGGAAGTCTGCCTCCATTAATATTTGCCAATATCGAATACGGTTGATAATATGTTCCGCCAAGACCCTGATTGTAAATATTAGTAAGGTACATTTTATCATAATATCCGAGGATTTGTGTAAAAGGAATACCGGTATTATATAGCCATATCGCACTGGCAATCCATCCGCTGCCAATATTATATTCAAGAGAAAGATTTACAGCATGTCTCGAATCGTATTTAGGGTAATACACCCAGTCATTTATTTCTTTGTACGCCCAACTAAGCGTATATGCTGCTGAGATATTCAAAGGATCGTCCTGATATTTCAAAAGAAATTCCCAGCCATATGCATCTCCCCTGCCGGCAACAAGATCGGGATCGGTTGAGTAAATCTTATCCCTGTTCAGATCAGGAAGATTTTGTGTCTTCTTAATATACCCTTCAATATCAAAACTAATCGTTTCAAAAAACCTGGTCTGAAGCCCTATAATGTAATGAATGGAACGAGACGGAGAAAGATAATCAGGAGTAATAACCCAGGGTTCAAAAAGAGAAATCACCTCATTCTCATTCGTGAGAGTAGTCATCTCCTGCTGATATATACCCCACGCTCCTTTAATTGCAATATTATCATTCAATCTGTAGGTGGCGCTAATTCTCGGCTCCGGGAAACCAGAACCGTTTTTATTAAGTCCGGCAAGATTATACCTCATTCCGAGATCGAGACCAACCTGCTTATATCGCAGAAATTTATATTTGAAAAATAACGCCAGGTTTGCCGCGGTATTATTAATATCGGTTGGCACTCCCCGCTGATTTAACTGAAAAAGTTTTGTATTGATGCTTTTAATATGAATTCCGGTATTGATCTCATCCTTGCTGTCAAAAATATATGTAAATTCAGACCTGAGCGAAATATCGTTCACCACATTTTCTTTGGGGTTAGTAGTGCTAAGATTGGGAATAACTTCCCCGCTAAACCTGCTCAGTGAAACATCAAATTCTGAAAATAAGGGACTGTCATAAACATGAAACCACTTGAATCCTACTAGATTATTCGTCCATCCAAAATCTTCTTTCAGTGGATCGTCATTCAGTAATTTATCATTACTAAGGAATCCATGAACTTCAAATTTTGCCCCGGGAATAAAATCAGCATCAGCATAATTCACTTTGAATGAGAGGTCATGAAAGTCGAATGGGGCTCTTTTATTATTCAAAAACTTCTTAAGTATTTCATTCGCATAACTTTTCCTGCCGGACAAAATGAACGAACCTCCTGGAATTGGTCCCTGAAGCAGTAATTTGCCTGAGAGATAACTTGAACTCGCTTTCCCGCTGAATGAATTTTTATTGCCGTCTTTAGTAATTATTTTAAGGACAGATGAAAGTCTGCTTCCAAATTCAGCAGTAAATCCACCTTTATAAAACTCAAGATTATTGATTATCTCCGGATCGATTACACTAAACATCCCTAAAGCATGGAACGGATTATATACTGTCGTATTATTGAGCAGCACCAGGTTCTGATCACTCCCGCCGCCTCTAACATAATATCGTGCAGAGATATCGCCGGTTGTCCTAACCCCCGGCATATATTGCAAAGATCTGAAAATATCGGTCTCCACACCTTTGGGCATCATCTCCAGTTCCCTGACGGTGATTCTCTGAAGTCCAATATCTGTTTCATTCTCCCGGATAATTTTTTCTCCGACCTTCTCGATGGTTTGCATTTCAATCTGAACCGGTTCCAATTCAAAATCAATCTGCGTAATTTTATTCGGTAATACCTGAGCCTTTAAGGATTTTGACTCATAGGATACGTAGGATACGTGCAGCGTATAAGTTTTTCCTGAGGGAATACCGGTAAATATAAAATAGCCGTTCTGATCTGAGGAAGTTCCTTTTTTTAGTTCTTCGATGAAAACATTTCCATAAGCAAGTATTTCACCGGTATTTTTATCAGTGATTTTTCCTCTGATTTTCCCCGTTGGCTGGGTGAAAATTACTCCTGAACCTAACAACAAAAATAGTAGAAAGTATTTGGGCATAAAATTGAGTTTTATTATTCAAAAAACAAACTTATAAATTAATATTAATCATGATTAAATACTCAAGATTTTTTTTGATTTTCAAGGGTAAAAATAAACTCTTAAGTTAAAGAAAATTAATTTTGGTGTTTTTGCCAAAATTAAAATGAATCCTGACAATAATTCTACTGAGGAAAAATGCATTCGTTCTGGTTGTTTTTAATTTTTATAATAGTGAGTGCTTCAAAGTTTTTTTCACAGGGAGTGGACATTCCGGATTATTTCGTCACTGATAGTACTCTCAGTGATCAAATCCTCGAAATCGTGAATGAACTTGGGCTTGCTGGTGATTACGATGTCGGTGAAGACGGTATTGAACAGATTTCTCTTGCAGTGGTTGATCTCGCAAACAAAGCTCCGGTTTTAGCAGGCTACAAATACGGAAATTTCATTTATCCGGCATCAGTTTATAAAATGTACGTGGCTGCTGAAATACTTCATCAGATTTCTCTTGGCGAATATTCGTTAAACCGTATTCATATCGTTGAAGGACATAATGCTGTTGACAAAAATAAAGAAATCGGCAATGATCCGCGTCCGCTTATAAAACCTGGTGATACCGTGACCGTGAATTATTTGCTCGATTTAATGATTACCAGAAGTGATAATTCGGCTGCGAACTGCCTGATTGATATTGCCCGGCGTGAGAAAATCAATCAACTCATGAGTAAGTATAATTGGCATGGAAGCGAAGTCACCAGAAAATTCTTGCGTAGGAAATTTGAAGATCCGGGTTATGAAAACATCCCGGGAACAGAAACATGCGCCCTTCACGCAGCCGATTTTATGTATAAAATTGAAACAAATGCTCTGGTTGATCCCTGGGTTAGCCAGCAAATGAAAATTTTACTTGGGAGGCAGCTTGATAATACCAAATTAACAAAGGGTTTACCCGATAATGCAGTTTTTTATCATAAAACAGGCTGGTACTCTTTCTGGACAAATGATGTTGGAATAGTTAATGATGGGAATATCAGGTATATTATTTCCTGTTTTTTGCCTTTGAAAGAAGAAGCAGCTCTTCCAAAATTTCGTGAACTTGCCTCCAGGATTCATCACTTAATATCAAACCGGAACAAGCATTGACAAAGGATTAAATTCAATTATAAACGCAAAGAGCTGTCCATCTGACAGCTCTTTGATATTTTTGCTGATATTTTTTTTATCAGATGAATAATTTATAGCTCTGCAAAGCCTTCATATAATTTGCCCTTTCGAACGCTGCTGGTTCGGCAACTCTGCGCTGGCTCATACTTCCTTTCATCTGGGTAATAGATTCATATTCATTCTCTTCCATCCAGATTTGAAGCCCGCTAACCATATCACTCACCCTCGAGATACCGTGTTTGAGCAATTCAGAACATACCATTGCAACATCACCGCCAGCCATCATAACCTTAATAACATCAAGATGACTGTGAACACCTGAAGTTGCTGCCATGCTCGCCTTAATATTACCATATAGAATTGCTATCCATCTTAGGGGCAGCCTTAATTCCCAATTAGTGCTAAGGACAAGATTGGGTACAACCTCGAGTTTATTAAGATCAAAGTCCGGCTGATAAAATCTGTTAAAAAGAACCAGTCCATCTGCTCCGGCACCATCCAGTTTTTTTGCCATATTCGTCATTGACGTAAAAAATGGACTAAGTTTAACTGCGACAGGTATTTTTACTTTCGATTTGACAGCTTTAATCGTTTCAACGTACATGTTCTCGATCTCGCTGCTGGGAAGATTTCCATTCGCAGCGATATAATAGATGTTAAGTTCAAGAGCATCGGCTCCTGCCTGCTCAATATTCTTGGCATAATTCACCCAACCTCCGGCACTGACTCCGTTCAGACTTCCAATGATTGGTATATCAACTGATTTTTTCAGTTTAGCAATATGATCAAGGTATTCAACCGGTCCCAGCTTGAATTCATCCGGTTCAGGAAAGTATGATGTTGCTTCGGCATAGCTCTCGGAACCATATGAAAGATAGTGATCTATCTCGCCTGATTCATGGTTGATCTGCTCCTCGAAAAGCGAATACACTACAACCGCAGAGGCGCCGGCATCTTCCAGCGCTTTTACTGAATCGACGTTTTGAGACAGTGGAGAGGCTGAAGGCACTACGGGATTTTTTAGTTTCAATCCCAGATAATTTGTTGTAAGATCCATTATTACTCCTATAATTTTCTCATTTAATATTGCGGTTCCTTTCCAGGAACCGCATCGATATTAATTTACTTTTTCTTCGTTATCTTTTGTGTCCTTTGAATAATCCAGGGCAGCAAGCTGTTCATAGTATTTCCATTTTGCCAACACCTCTTCCTGTGCCAAGGCAAGCAGTTTTTTAGCATTTTCCGGATGAGACTTAGTCAACATCTTGTAACGAGTCTCCTTATAGATATAGTCTTCCAGTTTAATGCTGGCAGGTTTGGAATCCAGTTTAAGCGGGTTTTTACCTTCTTTAACATTTTCCGGATTATACCTGTAAAGTGGCCAGTATGCTGATTCAACTGCAAGTTTTTGGCTATCAAGTCCCTTCTGCATATTTATTCCGTGAGCTATGCAATGGCTGTACGCAATGATCAGCGAAGGACCTTCATAAGCTTCAGCTTCAAGAATTGCCTTTATCGTCTGAACATCATTTGCACCCATTGCAATTTTGGCAACATAAACATTTCCATAGTTCATTGCCATCATGCCGAGGTCTTTTTTACCCATTGGTTTACCGGCTGCAGCAAATTTCGCTACAGCACCCATACCGGTGGATTTTGACATTTGCCCGCCTGTATTCGAATAAACCTCAGTATCAAGCACTAAAATGTTTACATTTTTACCTGAAGCGATAACGTGGTCAAGCCCGCCATAACCAATATCATAAGCCCAGCCATCCCCGCCCATAATCCAGACAGACTTTTTAACCAGATAGTCGGCAACTGCAAGCAGTTGTTTTGATTCTTCAGTTTTTATTTGCTCAAGTTTTTTCTTTAATTCAGCAACTCTTTCACGCTGATCATGAATCCCTGTCTCAGTCTTCTGTTCTGCATTAAGAACTGCATCTGCTAATGATTCTCCTACCTTGGGAGCAAGAACTGCGAGCAATTCTTTCGCAAAATCATTTTGCTTGTCAATCGAAAGACGCATACCCAATCCAAATTCGGCATTATCTTCAAACAGAGAGTTCGACCATGCCGGTCCACGTCCATCTCTATTAATAGTCCATGGTGTTGTAGGTAAGTTACCGCCATAAATCGAGGAACATCCGGTTGCATTAGCAACGATCATTCTATCGCCGAATAACTGACTTACGAGTTTAACATAAGGTGTTTCACCGCAGCCCGTGCAAGCGCCGGAAAATTCGAAGAGCGGCTGAAGGAATTGTGATCCTTTTACTGTCGTAACATTTATTTCTTTTCTGTCGTATTCAGGAAGATTCAGGAAGAAATCAAAATTTGCTCTTTCAGTTTCCCTCAGCGGTAACTGAGGAGCCATATTTAATGCTTTGAGCCTGACTTCCTGTTTATTCTTAACCGGACATACTTCGAAGCAAAGTCCGCATCCGGTACAGTCTTCTACTGCAACCTGAATTGAATAAACCATATCTTCTGAAAATTCCTTTCCTTTCGCTTTCATATGTTTGAAAGTGGCAGGAGCATTTTCAAGATATTTTTTGTCATATGCTTTAATACGGATTGATGCATGGGGACAAACTAATGCACATTTTCCGCACTGGATGCAAATACTTTCGTCCCAGACTGGAACCTCAAGTGCAATATTCCTTTTTTCCCATTGCGTAGTACCTGAGGGGAAAGTACCATCAATCGGCATTCCACTGACAGGAACGTCATCGCCTTTTCCTTCCATCAATTTTCCAAGCACTTCACGAACATATTCCGGCGCATTGGGTGAAACAATCGGTGGGATTTCGATCGCAGAAGTCGCTGAAACAGGTATCTTTATTTGATGAAGGTTTTCTAATGTCTGGTCGACTGCCCTGAAATTTTGTTTAACAATTTCTTCGCCTTTCGACCCGTAGGTTTTTTTGATTGCCTTTTTTATCTGCTCAATAGCCTCCTCTTTAGGAAGTATTCCGGAGATCGCGAAAAAGCATGTCTGCATAATTGTATTCACTCTGGCGCCCATTCCTGTATCATGAGCAACAGTATAACCATCAATTACGTAGAATTTCAGATCTTTCTCAATAATCTGCTGCTGAACTTTTTTGGGCAATTTATCCCAAACTTCTTCTTTTGAATAAGGACTGTTGAGCAGGAATGTCCCGCCTTTTGTTATTTTTTCAAGGACATCAAATTTTTCAAGAAGGTTGAACTGATGACATCCGATAAACTTAGCGCTCTGAATGAGATACGTTGAATGAATAGGCTTTTTACCGAAGCGAAGATGGGATATTGTCGTCGATCCTGATTTCTTTGAATCATAAACGAAATAACCCTGAGCATAGTTTTCGGTTTCTTCACCAATAATTTTGATAGAATTCTTATTCGCACCAACTGTCCCATCCGCACCTAAACCGAAAAACATTCCGCGGAACACGCTATCATCTTCTATCTGGAAAGCCGGATCATAATTCAGACTTGTGAATGTAACATCGTCATTAATTCCAACTGTGAAATGGTTTTTCGGGACATCAAGTTTCAGATTATCATAAATCGCTTTCACCATCGCAGGTGTGAATTCCTTCGAGGATAATCCGTATCTTCCACCAACTATTCTCGGCAGAGTTTTGAATTTTGATCCGCCTTCGAGGAATTTCTCAGTGATTGCGGTCACCACATCGAGATAAAGAGGTTCGCCAAGCGCACCCGGTTCTTTTGTCCTATCAAGAACTGCAATTTTTTCGACGGATTCTGGTATTGCATTAATAAGAGATTCTATCGAGAATGGTCTGAATAATCTTACTTTGATCAAACCGATTTTTTCTTCCATTCTTTCTGTCAGATATTCAACTGTTTCAAGTGCAGCTTCAGCGCCTGAACCCATCATTATTATAATTCGTTTTGCATCGGGGGCACCGAAATAATCAAATAAATGGTACTGTCTGCCTGTGATTTCAGCTAATTTATCCATCGATTGCTGAACTTTCCCAGGACAAGCATCATAAAATTTATTCACAGTTTCGCGTCCCTGGAAATACACATCCGGATTCTGAGCAGTTCCTCTGATAAATGGATTATCAGGTGTAAGCGCTGATTTACGAAGTTCAATTATTTTATCGTAGTCGATCATCGCTTTGAGGTCTTCAGGAGTCAGTTGTTCAATTTTTGAAACTTCATGGGATGAACGAAAACCATCAAAAAAGTGAATAAAGGGTACTCGTGAGTCAAGTGTGGCTCTATGTGCAATAGCAGCCATATCCATGATCTCCTGTATCGAGCTCGCAGCAAGAAGTGCAAAACCGGTTTGCCTTGTCGCCATAACGTCACTATGATCTCCAAAAATCGAAAGTGCCGATGCCGCAATTGAACGGGCTGATACGTGGAAAACAGTCGGCGTTAGCTCACCTGCTATTTTAAACATATTTGGGATCATCAGTAACAATCCCTGTGATGCTGTAAAAGTTGTTGTCAGGGAACCGCTCTGAAGCGCCCCATGTACTGCGCCAACTGCGCCGCCTTCGCTCTGAAGTTCTGAAACGCTTGGAATTGTTCCCCAGATGTTTTTCATTCCGGATGCCGCCCAGGCATCAGAAAGTTCACCCATACCTGAAGAAGGTGTAATCGGATATATTGCTATAACTTCGCTGTTATGATATGCAACATATGCCGCAGCCTCATTTCCGTCAATCGTTATTTTTGGTCTCTCCATCATTTCCTCTGGATTAATTTAATTTATATAATACACTATTATTGACTTAATTGCTTTTTAATATTCTATATTATCAAAATTCAAGCCAAGATTTCTGATGGTTTATCTTCTTAATCCTTAAGGCTTTTGAGACTCTTTTTCGATTTACTTGTGCAAATATTTAGAATTACTCCCCTGTTAATCCTAAAATTAAGAATTATCACCCTCTGATTTTCTGCCGCCACTTACATTGAGTTCGAATATCGGGGGATTAAAAGCAGGTTTTTGCTGACTACCACTTTCTGCCTTAATCTTATGCATTGTATCCCTGAGAACTCCAAGCGACCTCTGGCTAAGGAGATCAATCTTAATCAGCCCCATTTCTTCTATAGGATACATATCAGGTTGTGTAACAATGAGACCGAGCCCCTTATTGCTGACATATTCGAGCGCCACGTAATCAGTGATCGGCTTTTCTGTGATAATTATTCCGCCGGGATGTATGCTCAAATGTCTCGGGAAACCTGCAAGCCTCGAAGCTATCCTGATTATATGATTCCATGGCTCCTGTTCAAATTTCAGGGATTTTGCCTCAGGAAATTTTTCGCTCAGTACCGGGAGGTTAGAAGCACTGGTCCAGGGAATAAATTTACTATACTTAGATATTTCACTTTCGGGTATTCCGAAAACTTTTGCGGTCTCTCGAAAAGCCGAACGAGCCCTGAAAGTAACATTCGTGCATATCATCGCCACCCTGTTATAACCATATTTATCAAAAACATAACGCACTATCTCGTCCCTTTCTTTCCATGAAAAATCAAGATCAACATCCGGAGGTGAAGTTCTGCCCCGATTTAGAAATCTTTCAAAATATAAATTGTGTTTTAAAGGATCGACCTGAGTAAAACCAAGACAATAAGCAACAAGGCTGTTTGCGGCGGACCCCCTTCCAATATTCATCATATTTCTTATCCGCGCTTCCCTTACAATATCCCATACTACGAGGAAATAATCACAAAATCCCAGTTCGTCTATCACTTCAAGTTCATACTGAAGCCGCCGGACTGCCTGGTCTGTTATCGGCTGATATCTTTCCTCAAGTCCGCGGAAACATATTTTCCATAAATAAGAAAATGAAGTCTCGCCATAGGGCAGAGGAAAGGAGGGAAACTTATACTCCCCAAGTTTAAGGTCCACATTGCATTCCTCAGCTATCTTTTCTGCATTCCAGATTGCTTCCGGCATATTTCGCCATGTTTTTCTTAACGTTCCGGCAGGCTGCAGCCAGAATTCCGGATCAGCAGTCTGATCTTCATTCAGGTTAGCTAATGTTGTATTTTCCCTTATGGCAGTTACAACTCTGTGCAGTTCAAAATCATCAGGGCGGGCAAAATATGCCGGATGAGTTGCAACGATCTGAATGTTTTTCTGTCGGGCAAATTCATACAATTTCCGGCTTTTTGATTTTTGTATATTGCTCGATATCAGTTCAGCGAAAAGATTTTTCCGCAATGGAATTGTTAATTCAATACTCTCAAGAAGTTTTTGCGAGTTGCATATAATAAAAAGATTTTCGCCCGATCTTTGAACAGTTTCCCTCAAATTAAATTCCGGGTTCAGTTTTCTCGATGTTATCAGCCTGCATAATTCAGAATACCCCTCGTTATTTTTCGCTAAAAACAATGCACTCAGGTCATTATCTGCAGGATCATCAAGTACTGAGCCGAATACAGGCTTAATTCCTTCTGCAACTGCCTTACCGGCAAACTGAATCCACCCATACATCCCATTAGTATCAGTAAGTGCGGCATATCGTGATTCAGATACCTTGGCATGGGACACTATCTCTTCGATCGATAATGTTCCGTTTAATTTCGAATAAAACGAGTGCGTATGCAATGAGACCATTTTTTATATTCTCAGGCAGAACCCACCCTGATTGATTTATAACCGAATTTATCCCTTATTTTGCTTACAGCTCTCAACATTCTTTTTCTTATTTCCCTGTGATTTGTAAAAAGTGATTCCTGATATGAATATTCCTCGAAATTCGTCAGGTGAATACCAATAAGCCTCACACCTACCCTTCTGGTATAAGCCTGATGGAAAAGAGTTCTTGCTGTTTCAAATATTGCCTCGTCATCATCAGTAGGGTCAATGGTTCTGGCTCTTGTAAGTGTACTGAAATCAGAGTAGCGAAGTTTAATACTGATTGTTGAAGCCATCCAGTCGTAATCACGGAGGGACTGACAGACTTTGCCGGTCAGCTTAAAAAGATATCCTTCGATTTCCGTTTTATCAACAATATCGTCATTAAAAGTACGTTCTTTTGATATACTTTTCCTTTCCTGCGGGGGACTTATAAACTGTTTACCCTCACCCTTTGCTTTGCGATAAAGGTCAGATCCTGCCTTTCCCATCGAAGATTCCCAATAATTTTCAGGCAGACGGAGTATATCAGCCACTTTTTTAATGCCTTTTGAATGCATAATTCCAAGGGTAACTTTACCAACTCCGGGAATAGCCTCAACAGGTAAAGGAGCAAGGAAATACTTCTCCTGCCCGGGTACCACGTATGTGATACCGTGCGGCTTCATAAAATCAGAAGATATTTTAGCTACAGTTTTATTTGAGGCTATCCCTATTGAACAAGGAAGTTTCAGTTTATTCCATATTTCCTCCTGAATACGGGAAGCAAAATACAAGGGATGTCCATATATCTTACCGCATCCGGTAAAATCCATGTAGAATTCGTCAATAGACGCCTGCTGCATAACCGGAGCATATGGTTCAAGAATATTCCTGACCAGATCTGAAAAACGCACATATTCCTCGAAATGACCGTGAAGATAAATTCCATGCGGACAAAGACGGAAAGCATTTCTTATCGGCATCGCAGAGTGAAGCCCGTATTCTCTCGCTTCATAAGAGCATGCTGTAACCACTCCCCTGCCGTGCGGATCTCCTCCGACAATTACCGGTTTATCCTCAAGCGAGGGATCCAGTATCCTTTCAACTGATACAAAAAATGCATCCAAATCAAGGTGAAATATTACACTCATTATACTATCTATTCCGATTATAAAGAGCCGGTGTCATTTCTGTAAATCCTCGGTTTGTTCCCATAAACATTCTAAATCCGTCAATATCCTCATCATAAAAACCCTGAACTTACTTCCACAAATCAAATATTCGTCATCACAAAAAAACTAAACTCCAGGTGGTCTGGCCTTAAATATACTCAGTCGTATTCTATCAACTGGCAATTACGGCCAGCCTTGGAAAATGTTCGATTGTATTGGAGGGAATATCCAGTTTCTTAAAGTCTTTCAATAAATAAAGCAATTCAAAAGCATTAGCTACTGCATATCCTGAAGGGTGGTTGTTCATTATTATAAAAACCTTCTTCACCTTATCAAATACTTCCCGGACTGCATTTTCAATTTCACTTAGTTCACCGGGACTGTATAAGTATTTATATCTGCTGCTTTGCTCGGCATAGGTCTGCTTTTTCCCGAAATCAGTAATCGATTGTTTCCAGGATTGTACATTCCTCCCGTGAAAACGGATATAGGCAGTATCTGTTGTAATCATAGTACGGAAAGGAATTGACTGACCTATCTGCGGCTGATCGATAGTACATACCGATAGATTTTTCTCCGACATATACGCCAGGGCTTCAGCACAGAGCCATGATTTATGCCGAACTTCCGGGAAAAGCCGGTATTTATCAAATGCTTCCCTCAGTCTTTCAACATATCCGAGAGCAGAATTATCAAACATAAATGAATAAGGAAATTGCATCAATACTCCGGCAAGTTTCCCTCCTTCATCGAGAATATCCAGATTATACCTGAACATTCTGATTTGCTCCGGGGTAAAAAAACGTTTGTGCGTAAAATCCTGATGCATTTTAATAATAAACTGAAAATCGTTTTTCTTTTCCACCTTATCCAGCCACCCGGCAACAATACGGGAATTCAGGTAGGTATAATAAGTTACATTCACTTCAACAGAATTGAAATAATCGCTATAATAGCTCAGTTTGTCAAATCCCTTTGAAGGTGATTCCGGATAAAAAGCCGGACTCCAGTCATCATATGACCAGCCGGCAGTACCGGCAAATATCTCAGGCATTTTTCTCTTTCACCCCTTTTACTGCAGAAAACAATTCAAGTTGTTTTTCAGAACCCGCCACTGCATATTCATGAGCCAGCAGCCATTCCTTTCTCCACAATCCTCCTGCATAACCAGTAAGGCTGCCATCCCTGCCGATTACCCTGTGGCATGGTATCAGTATGGCAATTGGATTCATTGCATTGGCACGGGCTGCAGCTCTTATCGCCTTTTCATTACCGAGCCGCTGTGCTAATTCCAGGTATGAGCATGTAGTTCCGTAAGGAATCCGCTGCAATTCATTCCATACAGATTTCTGGAATTCAGTTCCTTCCGGTTCTATCTCAAGAGAAAAATCTCGTGCTGCACCTCTGAAGTATTCATCGAGAACACTGATTACCCTTTCTGAATAAGAATCGGCGATACCAGGAATAAAATAATCATCGTTCCTGAACCTGAGTATTCTGAGTGAATTTTCTTCGGTATGGATTTCGAGAATTCCTATCGGTGAGCGATAATACGAAATCCCATATCCATTATCTTTCATTTTTCTCTCCTGTGAGAGTCAGAACTAATTCCCTCATACCTCCGTAATTGCGGTGCTCATTCATATATATCCCCTGCCATGTACCCAGGTGTAAACTCCCGTTGCGAACCGGTATATTTAGAGAAGACCCTATAACTGAAGCCTTGATGTGAGCCGGCATATCGTCAGGTCCCTCAATAGTGTGAGTATAAAAACTGCTGTTTTCCGGAACACTATGGGAAAAATACGATTCCATATCAATACGGACATCGGGATCAGCATTTTCATTAATTGTAAGTGATGCAGAGGTATGCCGGATAAATATATTCAGCAGCCCAATCTTCATATCCCTGATCTCAGGGATAGCAGAAAGCACCTCGTTTGTGATCAGGTGAAAACCCCTCTTCCGGGGTTTTAATCTTAAATCTTTTTGAATCCAGGTCATAAATTAATTCCCCATTTTACGTTTACCCGGTTTTTCTTTCCATGCTCCGGTAAATTCCAACAACAGTTCCTACAATACGGAGCCCATGATACTTTTTATCCAACGATATTGTCTGGTACTCGGGATTCTCTGAACGCAGTTCCACGTGGTCATTCATAAGAAAATATCGTTTGACTACAGCAGCATCGTCAAGAAGAGCAACGACAATAGCCCCATTTACGGCTTCCACATTAGGATTCACAATAACAACATCCCCGCTGAAAATATAAGCATCCTTCAAACTTTCCCCCTTGACTCTGAGGAGAAAAGAATCAGCCGGCATTCTTGCAATTGTCGGCAGTTCAATGGTGTCAATTGCATCGGGATATATTGTAAGAGGATTTCCTGCCGCAACCTCTCCGAGAATCGGACGGGGGACAAAAAATTTATCCTCCAGACAAAGTTCGATGCCTCGTGAAATCCGCGGGTTGCGCCTGATGTATCCTTTTCTCTCAATAGCCTGCAAATGCTGTTGAACGGTAGCCCGGTTCTTATAACCAAATGCCCTGGCTATATCCGCCAGAGTCGGAGGATATCCCCGTTCGGTTTTCACTTCAATAATATA
>Ga0172368_10000152_pt1 | contig 92759 bp, 71 predicted proteins | sample Lak11m_FD_114540 | JGI IMG/M metagenome (GOLD analysis project Ga0172368, IMG submission 114540) | Freshwater microbial communities from Kabuno Bay, South-Kivu, Congo - kab_022012_11m | ecosystem: Environmental > Aquatic > Freshwater > Lake | place: Democratic Republic of the Congo: South-Kivu...
CAGCGGGTCGCCGTCGATATCGCTGTCGTTGCCCAGCACCCCCGGCGCCGCCACCGTTAGCGCGGTATCCTCTGCCGTGCTGTAACTATCAACCACCGCCATCGGAGGATCGTTCACCGGCGTCACGGTAATGGTCACCGTTGCCGTATTGGAGTTGGTCAGGCCGTCATTGGCGGCATATGTGAAGCTGTCAACGCCGGTGAAATTATCATTCGGTACGTAATTAAAGTGGCCGTCGATGCCGAATCCGAGACCGCCGGACGCAGGGAAAGTGATCAGGTTCGCACTCAGCGGGTCACCGTCGGCGTCGCTGTCATTGCCGAGAACACCCGGCCTCGGTACCGCCAGCAGCGTGTCTTCCGCCGTGCTGTAACTATCATCCACCGCCACCGGCGGGGTATTCACGGAGGCCACGTTGATCGTCACGGTGGCGACATTGGAATTCGCCGTGCCGTCATTCGCCTGGTAGGTGAAGCTGTCCTCGCCCGAGAAGGTCGACTGCGGCGAATAGGTGAAGCTGCCGTCGGCATTGAATGCCAGCGTGCCGAAGCTCGGATCGCTCACCTTGATCGCCGATAGGGTGTCACCGTCCGCATCGGTATCGTTGCCCAGCACGCCCGGCGCCCCCACCACCAGCGGTGTCTCCTGCGGCGTGTTGTAACTGTCGTCATTGGCGACCGGCGAGTCGTTCATCGAGATGACATTCAGCGTCACGGTGGCGATATTGGAAGACGCCAGACCGTCGTTTGCCTGATAGGTGAAGCTGTCGGCGCCGTGGAAATTCAACGCCGGCTGATAGCTGAACGAGCCGCTGTCGAACAGGTTGACCATGCCGGAAGCGGGACCGCTGACCAGCACCGCGGTCAACGGGTTGCCGTCCGCATCGGTGTCATTACCCAGCACGCCGGGGGTATTTACCGTGAGCGGGATGTCCTCATTCGTGCTGTAGCTGTCGTTGTTGGCCACCGGCGGGTCGTTGACCGACGTGATGGTAATCGTGACCCACGCCATCCCGGAAACATACAGGCCGTCGCTCGCCCGATAACTTAAGTAGTCGTTCCCGTGGAAATTGGCAGTGGGTGTGTAGGTGAAGGACCCGTCGCTGTTCAACGTGACGGTGCCATTCGTCGTATCGTTCACCTTGACGGCGCTCAGCGGGTCGCCGTCCACATCAAAATCATTCGCCAGCACGCCGGGGGCGGCGACGGTCAACACGGTATCTTCATTCGTGCTGTAGTAATCATCATACGACTGCGGCAGGTCGTTTACCGAGTTTACGGTGATACTGACGGTCGCGACATTGGAATCCGCCGCGCCGTCGTTGGCCTTATACGTGAAGCTGTCGGCGCCGTGGAAATTGGCCGTCGGCGTGTAGGTGAAGGACCCGTCGCTGTTCAGGGTGACGGTGCCGTTGGCTGGATCCGTCAGTTTGATGGCCGTCAGCGGGCCGCCTTCCACATCGGTATCATTGCCCAGCACGCCCGGCGCCGGCACCGTCAGCGGGGTATCCTCATTCGTCGTATAACTGTCGTTCCCCGCCACCGGCGGGTCGTTGACCGACGTAACGGTAATCATGACCCACGACCACCCGGACACATATATGCCATCGCTCGCCTGGTAATTGAAGTAGTCAACCCCGTGGAAATTGGCATTGGGCGTGTAAGTCAACGAGCCGTCGCTGTTCAACGTGGCGGTGCCATTGGTCGTATCGTTAACCTGGACGGCCGTCAGCGGGTCGCCGTCCACATCAAAGTCATTCTCCAGCACGCCAGGAGCGCCGACGGTCAACACCGTATCTTCATTCGTGGTGTAGCTGTCGTCGTTCGACTGCGGCTGGTCGTTGACCGGGGTCACGGTAATCGAGACCGTCGCCGTGTTGGAATCCGCGGTGCCGTCATTGGCCTTATAAGTGAAGCTATCCGAGCCGTTGAAGTTCGCGTTAGATGTATAAGTGAAGGAGCCGTCGCTGTTCAACGTCACGCTGCCGTTCGCCGGATTGCTCACCTTGCTGGCCGTCAGCGGGTTGCCTTCGGTATCCGTGTCGTTGCCCAGCACGCCGGGCGCCGCCACCGTCAGCGCGGTATCCTCATTCGTGGAATAGCTGTCACCCACCGCGACGGGCGGCGTATTGGAAGACGTCACGTAGATATTCACCGTCATCGCGTTGGAATTGGCCGGCATATCGGTGACGCCGCACACGTACAGCACGCCGGCATTCGTCTTCGTGCTGGGGGTGCTGCTTTCGGTGAAGGACGTTTTCGTGCCGTTCGGCCAGGAATCGGTCGAATTGCCGCGCCCGTAGCTGCCGAGGAAAAGGTGCATCGAGCCATAAGCATCAGTGGTCGCGTCCGCCTCCTCCAGCGCCACGCCATACGGGTGGGTGTTGGTATTGATGCGATTAGCCGCGCGATATGAACTGATAACATCCGTATCAACGTGGTAAATGAAGAGCCCGGTGGCAAACAACGTATTGTCATACCCGACATGCTCGCGATTTTCCACCAGGAAATACTGGTTGACGCTGCTGCCCAGCGGCCGCACCAGGTAGCAGGACTGGCTCGTTTCGATATTGTTGACCGTGTAGCTGCCGTTGGTGGTGACGGTCGTCGGGGTCAGCCAGCCCATGTCGGCCTTGCACCAGGCGTCGATGTGGGCGGGATAACGGCTGTCGCTGCCGTTGCCGCCCCAACTGCCGCCTGCCATCAGGCTGGCATTGCCCAGCCCCTGCCCGGTGCCGCCGGTGTCATACAGGTCGGGCAGGCCCAGGGCGTGGCCGAATTCATGGCAGAACACGCCGATGCCGACCTGTTGCAATATTGACCCGTTGCCGCCCGACCAGTAACTGGTCTCCGGCATGGTAATATAGGCGTTGATCTTCACGTACTGGCCGGGATGATAGGGATCCGGCGTGCTCGTCGTGTATGCGCCGATACCGGCGGAGCTGAAATCCCAGGAATGCGCCCAGATATCGTCAGTGTTGCCGCTCTCTTCGCACCCCCGCCCGCTGTGCACCATCCACAGGGCATCGACATACCCGTCATGGTTGTTGTCGTACGGCGCCCAGTCGAAACCGGCCGCGTCGGCTTGCTGCGCCGCTTCTTTGGCCAACGCGGCGGCGCGCGCCGATCCGTTGACGCGGCCGTAATATGACTTCGTGTTGGCGGAGGTATACCATACGGTCGTCTGACCGGTGAGCGTCAGCGCACCGTAGGAGTTCTCGAGATAAAAGTTGCGCGCGCTGCCGGCGGTGGTGCTAAAGAGCATGTTCTGGAAATTCTCTTTACTGTAAGTATTGGTCTGGTCCGGGAACTTGATCAGCACACAGGGCATGCTCTTAGTGCCGCTCACCAGCGGCTGTATCACGCCGGCGGCGGGATTGTTCTCCATGCCCTCTTTGCCCCGGTCGCGTACCGGGTGCTCATGGAAACGCCACTGCCCCGCCGTCTCGGCATCGAGACCCCGCATGCGTTCCAGCACGTCGGGCGGCAGGTGCGGGTTGGGGGGCATATGGTCCGGCGCCGTGATGGCCGGCGGGACGCCCGGCGGTGCGGCGCCGGATGCGATGGGAATCAGCGGCAGGAGTGCCGCCAGGCTCAACAGCAGCGTGAGCCAGTACCGATGAGAGAGACCGGACATATAAACTCCTCCTGACCTGATAAGCGCCATGCGCGTTGCCTCGTGGCGTCGAGCGCGTCCGTGACAGGTACGTCCTTGTGCAGAGCCCATTGCGTAAGTCCGGCAGGTAACGTGAACAACCCCATGGCTGACCCCGGCGCCCTTCGTTTCCGGTAGCCGCGGCAAGTAGGCGCCAGAGCCGATACCCTCACTATACGTCCGGAATGTGGTGGAAATGATGCAGTATTTCGGAAGAAGATCAGTTCCTGGTGGAAATTGTTGTTATATTTAGTTGTTCTTACGCTGCAGAGGAAAACGCAATGTCATACGCCTGACATGAGAGATCTCGCCCATTAACGAAAGGGTATTGGGGTGGGGGAGTAAGGGAATGTGGGTGTAGTGGTCGTATACCCCCCTCACTCCCACCCCCCCATCTGCGTCAGGTTACAGCTAGCGTTCGGATTTTCATGCTCTTGCTCTTCACTCTTGCTCTTGCTCTGGCAGTGTCACGGAGTAGATAATTCGTGACCTTCCAGAGCAAGAGTGAAGAGCAAGAGCATGAGCCTGTCCGCTGACACCCTTCACGTTCCCGCAGAAGGACGTCCGGCTTGTGGCGGTACGCCGCCGCCTAGGGATTCCTGCAAGGAATCCCTGCAACACCGATTTCCAATCGGCGCGAACAGGACCGGTTGGCGTAACCTGACGCGTATGCTCCCTCACTCCCACACCCCCACACCCCCACACTCCCAACCCCTCTCTCCTTGTGAAAGCCCCCGCCGCGTTGTACACTATAGCTCGAAGGGAGAACCCCCGATGACCGGTATCGTTGAAGAGTTTCACAACGGCGTGGTGGTCTACCAGACCACCGATGAAGAGTGCGACAAGAGCAACATCTACTGCGAATTCCCCTGGTGCCCGCCGGATTCGCACTGCTTCGTCTACGCCCGGCACCTGCCGGAGAACGCGCCCAACAGCAACGAGTTCGTGGCGTGCGATTTCCGCACCTGGGAGAAGTGGGTAGTCGGCCGCGGCGGCGCGGCGACGATGGCCAACGGCGGCAAGTTCTATTATCAGCGGGTCAACGCGAAGGGACATTCGGAGTTCGTGCGCGTGGACCTGGAGACCGAAGAAGAGCAGATCATCCCCCTGCCCGACGGCCTGCCCCGCTCCCGGCTGGATATCGCGCCCGGCGAGCGCTACGTCGCCTATTGCCAGGCCCTCTCCTACGACCCGCCGGAATTCGGCGTCGGCCTGGTCGATCTGCAGACCGGCGAGTTCGGCCTCATCCACACCGACCCCTATATCTGCAATACCCACCACCAGTTCGAGCCGGGCAAAGGCGAATTGCTGATGGTGCAGCACAACCGCGGCTGCCGCTTCACCCCGGACGGCAAGATGGAGCTGCTGGTCGGCCCGGAAGGGGCGACCATCTTCGCGCTGGGCGTGCCCAACGGCGAAGTATATCGCCTGGAAGTCGGCCCGCCCTATACCTACAGCATCTCCGGCCACGAGACGTGGATCGGCACCACCGGCGAGATGCTCATCAGCCTGAACGTGCAGGAAGACTACGACTTCGGCAAAGGCCCCATCGTCGGCGCGCGCCCCGGCCAACCCACCCGCACCTTCTGCCCAGGCTGGGAGGTCAACCACATCGGCATCGAGCCCTCCGGCCGCATCTTCTGCGGCGACTGCTACGAGCCCGACCTGATCATGCTCGGTTCGCCCATCACCAATAAATCGGTCGTAGTCGGCCCCGCGCACACAAGCTACCAGCGCGGCCGCAACCGCCCCAAGCAGCCGTCATACACCGACAGCCACCCCCACGCCTACATCACGCCCGACCGCAAATGGGTCATCTTCAACTCCGACCGCAACGGCACCCAGCAGGTGTACGCGGCGGCGATTCCGGAGGAGATGATTACGGAGCTGGAAAGAGAATAAGAAGCCCTGGGAGCGCGGACCTCTGAGTCCGCGCGTGTTTATAATTCGACACGCGCGGACTCAAAGGTCCGCGCTCCCAGCGTCCTATGCCGCCTTCCGCAGCTCTGTATCCCCGAACGTCCGCGCCACCTCGCGCGCCCGCTCAACGATCGGCTCCACGATCTCGTCCTTCTCATGCGGAGCGGCCAGCGCCAGGCCTTCGGCCACCAGCTCCGCCACCGTCTCGCACCCCAGGAACTCGAAGATGTGGCGCAGGTAATTCACGCACATCTCATATTTCGCCATCGGCGGCCGGCTGTAGATGCCCCCGGCTGAGCTGACAATGACCAGCGGCCGCCCGGCCAGCATCCCTACCGAAGAACCCGGGCCGGTAAAACGGAAGGTGTAGCCGGCCAGCACCACGTGGTCCACGTAGGCCTTCATAATCGACGGCACCCCGTTGTTCCACATCGGCGCCGTGATCAGCAGCCTGTCCGCGCGCAGCAACTGCTCCACCTTCGCCTGCGTCCCGCCCCACTTCTCCGCCGCCGCCGGGCTCATCTTCTGCAGGTCGCCCTCCATCATCATCGCTTCCAGGTCCGCGGCGTCCAGGTGACACACTTGGTCGGTATACAGGTCAAACGTCTCGATCGCATCCCCCGGGTGCGACTCGTGATAACTTTCGACAAAAGCATTCGCAATCCGCATCGTCAACGACCCCTCCGGCTTCGGATGCGCGAACACGTGCAACAGGGTGGCCATGGTGATCCCTCCGCACGGCTTGTACCCACCAGGCAGGCCGGCCGCGTTTGCAGGGACACACGCTGCGGAATACATTGGCACAAAAGCAGAATGCATACAGGGTTCTTTGAATCTATGGGAGCCCTCAGGGACTGTCCCGACTCAGCGGAACCGAAGCCCGTTTCACAAACTCAACGCCTGGAATAAAACCAGCGGGACTGTCCCCTGGCATAGGTGGCGCTCAGGAACTGTCCCGACTCAGCGGAACCGAAGCCCGTTTCACAAACTCAACGCCTGGAATAAAATCGGCGGGACTGTCCCCTGGCATAGGTGGCGCTCAGGGACTGTCCCGACTCAGCGGAACCGAAGCCCGTTTCACAAATTCAACGCCTGGAATAAAACCAGCGGGACTGTCCCCTGGCATAGGTGGCGCTCTGGGACTGTCCCGACTCAGCGGAACCGAAGCCCGTTTCACAAACTCAACGCCTGGAATAAAACCAGCGGGACTGTCCCCTGGTATAGGTGGCCCTCAGGGACTGTCCCGACTCAGCGGCACCGGAGCCCGTTTCACAAACTCAACGCCTGGAATAAAACCAGCGGGACTGTCCCCTGGTATAGACAAGCCTAGCTATCCAAGGGGACAGTCCCGCTGATCTCATTACAAGCGTATCATTCGGACAACGGGCTTCAGTTCCGCTGAGCCGGGACAGTCCCTGAGCGGGCGCACCCTTCCAGACTGTGAATCGACCTTCCACCGCTTACCAGAGAATGAAAATTTAACCGCCTCTTATCGTCACCGGAATGTTGCAGTCAGGATGTCAGTAAGCAAGTGGTATAATAAACCAGTTCGAACCTGCTTTCCAGGAGGGCGCATGGAAACAACGCAGCCTGAAACCGTGACCCGGCCGCGAACCCGTCGCCGTACCCGCCTGGCCTGGGGATTACTGATAACCGCATATGTCCTGCTATCTGTCGTCCTGTTCGACTCAATCCAGTTGTACCTACGACATCGTATGACAACCGGACACCTGCTCTGGTCTTTCGCGGATGCAAAGGGGTGGTATGGGCTGGCTAATTCTGCTCAGGGTTATACGGTTATCATCTACCTGCTCACCATTTTATTGATCATTACCGCTCTTCTCGTGATGGATGAGGACGGGTGGCGAACTGGGAAGCTCGGAACTGGCATTGGCATCTGTTTTATGCTCTTCTTTGCCGGCGCGATTATCCCGGCACTCAATGGCGGTTCTTATCCCAGTATTACCACCTGTACCGATGTGCAGCGCCAACTGTCCCTGGCGGCGCAGATGTATGCGCAAGATCATGACGGCCGGTTGCCCACCGATTGGTCGACCCTTGACGTGTATCTCGGAGAGATGGGATATCAGGGACATTACGTGTGCCCACAGACATTGGAGCCGTTCCACCAACCGGGCGGCTACGGGCTGAACGGCCAGGTTGCAGGACGGAAAGAGCAGGAAATCACCGACCCAAAGGTATTTCTCATCGCGGACAGCGTACAACCGGAGATGATCCTGCGGAGCAAACGTAACATTGCCACCCGCCGCCACCACGTCGGGAACGGCCGGGGATTCGCCGTCTCTTATGTGGATGGCAGCGTTGAATTCGTGCCGGAAAATATCACGCTGAAATGGAAGTAAACACCAGCGCCTGCAGCCCCTCGAACACCATCTCCCCGTAAATCCGGTTCCCCTCCTGCGTCAGGTGGATGCCGTCGTCCGGGTTGAGGAAGGTGGCGAGATCGACCTGGCGCTCTTCCATCATCCGCGGCAGGTCGATGCCGGGGACGGGAATCTCGACCAGCATCTCGCGGATGGCAACCTCATACCGAGCATATGTCTCTTCATACAACTCACCGTTGCCCTGCTTCAGCTTATCGTGCTGCACGTGGTTGACGATGAAGATCGGCTGCCCGCCGCCCGCGGTCACGATACGGGCGATCTCGCGCATCTTCAGTTTGAACTCCTCCACCGTCAGCCGCGGGATGAGCATGCCCTGGTACACCACCGCGTCGTTGAAGCCGAACTCCACCAGCACGACGCCCGGCAGCAACGGCGTCACGTCGGTGAAGATCCGCTCCAGCCCCTGCCCAGCCGTCTGACCGCCGATGCCGCGGTTATACACCTTGAACTCCCCCGGCGCCCGCCCATCCAGCAGCCGTTGCAGCACCCCAGTCCACTTATCGCAATCCGGCATATCACCAGCCGCCGTAATCGAATCACCCAAGCAGATAATATTGGTGGGCATGAGTTCTCCTTTGAGACGGTTCGGGGACTGACCTCACATTTCCACCCGTCTGGAAGATACCAGTGCCGGCAGAGGGTCAGTCCCCACGTTTAGGTAAGCCTCCCTATTCGTGGGGACAGACCCTCAGGCGGGCTCTGTTATCTTCCTGCCGGGTGCTAAAATCGAGGTCTGTCCCCGGGCCTTTATTTCGCCGCTTTCGCTTCTTCGTGATACCCGATCTCCGTCCACACCTCCCGCGCGTTCTTCAGGGCTTCTGCCGTCGGCTCGGGGAAGCCGAGGATGCTGGGCGGGGGCTGGCCGGGGCCGGCGTGCTGCGGCCACGGGGACCAGTGGTCGTTCTCGTATGCCTTGCGGCTGGCTTCGTCCTTCCAGTCCGGCATGTCGAAGGGGGCGCCGTCCTGCAGCGCGCTCTTCCAGGCGAGGATGCCGACCGAAGACATCGCCACGCCGCGGTAGACGTCCAGGTAGGGCTGCGACCCGGCGCGGATGGCGTTGGCGAACTCGAAATTGGTCCAGAAATCGCCGCCGCCGTGCCCGGCCTTCTCCGCCAGCTCGCCGTTCTCCGGCCAATCGGGATAGTAGATGCGCTCGCTGGGCTGGCCCTCCGCGCGGTCCCACTCGTCATGCCACACGCGCACCTGGCCGGAGCCGAAGTAGCCCGCCCCGCGCACTGTCTCCATGGCGCCGTGCGCGCCGTGCACGCGGTACCAATTGCTGTGCCCGGGCAGCAGCAGCCCGAAGATGCGGAAGACGGCGCCGTTGTCCATCCGGCAGAGAATCACCGAGCCGGGATCGGCGCGGCGCACCACCTCCTTGTCCACCTCGCGGCAGGCGATGGAGAGGCCGTTGATCTTCGTCGGCATGGTGTCGGTGATATACATCAGCGGCGCCAGCGCGTGCGTGCAGTAGTAGGTGCTGGGCAGCCAGCTCCGCCAGTGGTTCATCCCCGGCGAGATCGCCAGCCGGTCGTGTGCGCCCATCGGGTGGTTGTACTCACCCTCGGCATACGTCACCTCGCCAAGTTCGCCGGTGCGGTACACACGGCGCATCTCCATATTGAACTTGGTATACGGATAGTTCTCGGCGAGCATATAGGTTTTGCCGCTCTGCTCCACCGCGCGGCACAGGGCGACGCCTTCGGCCAGCGTGGTGTTGGAGGCCGTCTCGCTCATCACGTGCTTCCCCGCCTGCAGCGCCTTGATGGCGAAGGGCGCGTGCTCGTGAAAGAAGTTGGCGAGGACGACGGCGTCCATGTCATGCTCGAGGAACTTGTCATAGTCGGTATACGTCGCCACCCCGAAGCGCTTGCCCACGTCCAGCAGCCGCTCTTCCCAGGTGTCGCACAGCGCCACCAGCTCCATCCCCACGATGTCGGTGGCCCCGCTGGCAAAACTCTGCCCCCGTCCCACCCCGATCACCCCCACGCGAATCTTCTTCTCGGCCATGTGACTCTCCCTCGATAAGGTTGCGCTGTTCCCTGTTCTGTTTACTTCGCCGATTCCCTCTTACTCTTTCTCTTTCTCTTACTCTTTCTCCCCTGCGTATCCGAGAAAGCTGCGGAAAAGACCGGATAGAGTGACCATCACACTATCCGGTCTTTTCCAAGGGCACCCGGCTGGCCGTCGAGTTCATCATCGACCTGCTGGCGAATGGTTGGAGCGAGCAGCAGATCCTGGATAATTATCCCGGGTAACACGCGAAGATATTCGGGCATGCCTGGCGTATGCAAGCGCACGGTTGCACGCGGAGAAGATTTACCCCCTGGCTAGTTGAACATGCGATTATTAGCCGACGGTCTCCCATTCATCCCATCCCCATTTTTCCTATTCGTCCCATTTTTCCCATCCCCTCCGCTGACCCACCAGCCTCCCGTGCCAATCCATTTTGGGGAAATTTTGCCAAAAAACCGCCAAAACAGGTTTAAAACTCCTCATTTTTGGGTATAGAGTAAGCACTTCCCCGAAAATCCGACCATATCCCGGATCCCGAACTATCCCAAATCTACGCACAAAATATCTCCACCACCGGGGATCTGCGGGGATCTGCGCCGATCAGACATGCGCTTCCAGCCACTCCCCCAGGTCGAACGCGAACAGCGGCGAATCGTGATGCCCGCCCGGCAGCTCTTTGTAGGTGAAGGTGGAAACGCCCTCCAGCGCTGCGGCCAGCCGGCGGGATTCTTCAACGGGGATGATCCGGTCATCGTCGCCGTGGCAGACGAAGACGGGCATGGTCAGTCGGGCGGCATGGGCAACGGCGCTGTGGGCGACGTAGACTGCCGGGCGTTCTTCAGGCGTGCCGCCGTAGGCTTCCACGATCGCCTCGTTGATTTCATCGATCACGCCGCCGGGATGCTCCCGGCACCAGCGCGTGTAGCCGCCGATATCGGTGGCCGGGCAGAGGGCGATCATGGCGCGCACATCCTCCGGGTGGAGGATGCCGTAGATCAGGTTGGAGGTGCCGCCCATCGAGCCGGAGACGAAGAGGAAATCCGGCACATCATATTGCGCGCGCGCCCACCCGAGCAGCCGGTGCAGGTCATCCGCCGCCGTCGGGCACATCCACGCGTTGTCGCGCAGGTTGACGGAGAGCACGCCGAAACCCAACCGCCGGTAGGTGCCCAGCCAGTGGTCGCGGACATCCGGCCGGATGAAGATCTGGTCGCCCTGCGAGCCGTGCCCATGCGTGACCAGCACCCAGTCCTTCCGCGTGCCGGGCCACGCCAGCGCCCAGTCCTCGCCCCCGTCGATCGGGTAAGTCAGGTACTGCACGCCCTCGTACCCGTGCGGGTTCTCCCAGGGAGAAACATGAACATCCAACAACTCACTCTGCATATGACCACCTCTCCAGGACTGTACCGCACACTCGGGAGGACGTCAACCCTGGGCGCGCAGGCGTCCCGCGCCTGCCCTTTTACGGTAAGCTTATCTACCAGGGCAGGCGCGGGACGCCTGCGCGCCCAGGGGGATTGTCACCCGTTGTGGAATCTGCCATCATGTGCCCACGGAGGCCTCGCATGAAGAGCGGCAGCACGTTTTATGGGGAAAAGACGCTGGTGGTGGTCCGCGCCAACGCGCGGCGCGATCCGCTGCTGGGCGAGTTCACGCAGGCGGTGGTGGAACGCGCGCAGCCGTGGCGCGCGATGACCGACGGGCAGCTCTGGGACCTGATGTTCGGCCCGACCATCACCCGCTCGTGGATGGTGTGGTCGAACGGCTGGTGCCCGGCCTGCAAAGCCTCGGTGCCGATGTACGAGTGGAAGATGGACGCCCTCGGCCGGCCGTGGAAGACCGCCTGCCCGCACTGCGGCGAGCTCTTCCCGAAAAACGACTTCGCCGCCTTCCACCGCTCCGGGCTGGGCGCGGACGGCGTCTTTGACCCGGCGCGGGCGGACCGGGCACTGCTCTTCAACACCGAGCATCCCGACCCCGCCGACCCACTGCATGCTTTCGGCGTGGACGACGGCGACGGCTATGTTGACGGTGAGCACCGCTGGCGCTTCATCGGCGCCTACCTGGTCTACGGCCAGTGGAAGCAGGCGGTGGTGGCCGGCATCAACAACCTGGCCGCCGCTTATGTGCTGACCGGCGACCCGGTCTACGCGCACAAGGCCGGCATCCTGCTCGACCGCGTGGCCGACCTGTATCCCGCCTTCGACTTCGACGAGCAGGCGTTCAATTATGAGCGCAAGCTGGGCAGCAAAGGTTACGTCTCCACCTGGCACGACGCCTGCGAGGAGACGCGCGAGATGGTGCTGGCCTACGACATGGTCTTCAGCAGCATCCGTGAGGACGCAGAGCTGGCCGCCTTCCTCTCGGCGCAGGCGACGGCGCACGGCTTGCCCGCGAAGACCACCTTCGCCGACATCCAGCGCAATATCGAGGCCGGCCTGCTGCACGACCCCTTGCTCAACCACCCGGAGAAGATCCAGTCCAACTACCCGCGCGCCGAGGTGACGAAGGCGCTCATCGAGGCGGTGCTCGACTGGCCGGAGAACCGCGCTGCGGTGATGGCGCGCACCGATGAGATGATCGTCGAGAGCACGAAATTCGACGGCGTCACCGGCGAGAAAGGCTTGAGCGGTTACTCCGCCGGCGTGCTGCATGGCCTGTCGCTGTTCCTCGGGCAGATGGCGCTGGCGGAGCCCGGCCTGCTAACGGACCTGGTCGCGCGCCACCCGGCGTTGCGGCAGACCTGGCGCTTCCACATCGACACCTACTGCCTGGATGCGTATTACCCGACCTGCGGCGACGCCGGCTGGTTTGCGGGCCCCGTCAAATCCTACGCGGGCGTGGATCTGCGGCGCTTCGGCCGGCCCGGCGCCGTCACGCCGCCCCGCCCGCCGCTGGCGCCCTCCATGTTCAGCTTCCTGTGGGAGTTGTACCGGGCCACCGGCGATCCGGGTTACGCACAGGTGATCTACCGCGAGAATGGCAACAGCACGGACAACCTGCCGTGGGACCCCTGCTGCGCCGACCCGCAGGCCGTGCGCGCGGGTGTGCAGGCGGTGATCGACGAACACGGTGCGGATTTCGACCTCGGCAGCATCAACAAGGAAGCGTGGCACCTGGCCATCCTCCGCTCCGGCGCGGGCAAAGCGGCGCGGGCGGCGTGGCTCGATTATGACTGGTCAGGCCGGCATTCGCACCACGACGGCATGAACCTGGGTCTGTATGCTTACGGGTTGGACCTGCTGCCCGACTTCGGCTACCCGCCCGTGCATTACGGCGGCTGGGATGCCCCGCGCGCGCTCTGGTACACGCGCCCGGAGGCGCACCACACCGTGACGGTGGACGGCCGGCTCTTCGACCCCGCCTGGGCGCACGACCCGCTGGGCGGCCAAACCACGCTCTGGGCGGACGGGCAAGCGATCCGCGCCGTGCGCGCCTCCGCGCCCAACCTGTACGCCGACTGCACGCAATACGAACGCACGGTGTTCATGATCGACCTGTCGCCTGAACAGTGTTACCTGCTGGATATCTTCCGCGTAACCGGCGGGCACGATCATCTCAAGTGCATGAGCAGCGCCTTCGGCACGGTCACCACCGCCGGCCTGCACCTTACTGAAGCGGTGGCGCTACCGGAAGAGCTGCAGCTTCGCACCGTCAAACGCGACCCGTCGCCGGCGCCGGGTTGGAGCGTGGAGTGGCGGATCGAGGACCGTTACGGCCTGCGCGAGCCGGGCGCCGACGTGCGCCTGCGCTACACCGACCTGACGTCCGGCGCGCAGGCGCTGCTCGGTGAGGCGTGGGTGGTCGCCGGCACCTTCAACTCTGTGCATGAAGCCTGGGTGCCGCGGCTGATGGTGCGCCGCAGCGCCGCGGAGCCGCTGGCCTCCACCTTCGTGGCGGTGCTGGAGCCGTACGAAGGGCAGCGCGCTCTGCAGGCCATCCTCCGCCTTCCGCTGGAGACGGCGGATGGGAAGCCCCTTCCCGACGCCTGCGCGGCGGTGGAGCTGACCGGCGCCGACGGCGGACGCGGCCTGCTGGTCTCGCTGAACGAGGTCACGGAAGCACGGTTGCCGGCGCGGGATCTCTCACTGCAAGGTGAAGCGTGTTACCTGCAGCGTGACGCCGAGGGTCAACTCACCCGCGCCGCGCTCTTCCACGGCACACGGCTGGCGGCCGGTGACTTCACGCTGGCCACAAAACACCCGGTCGAGTTCCTGGAGATCGCCGTCATTGACGGCGCACCGGCAGTGGTCGCCGGAGATGCCGATGCCGTCATCACGCTCGAATAACCGCCGTCAATTGCGAAAGGTGAACTTTTGGTCCTGCGTCACGTGACCGTAGATGACCACCTTCTCGCCGGATGGCGCGGTCGCCGCGTAGGATACCCGGGTATCGATGCCGTCTGAAAAGACGCGCATCGTGAGTGGATCGATCGTCATATTTTCCACCGCGTAAAGGGTTAACCCTTTCGGTGGGGCAGCCGGTTTAGCCGGCCCGGCTGCCTTCACCTCTTTCACCGAGCGGTTGATGGCCTTGGCCAGGCCTTCCGCGCTCGCATGGTAGATGATATTGATCATCAGCACATCGCAGTTCCCAACTTTATCCCACCCGATGATGCGCGTGGATCGGTAGATTGGAAACGGCGAGCCACCCTCGGCGCCCGGCAACGGCATAGACGCCACATCGAGCCAGAGGTCGCCAAGGGTTACCGTGCGGCCGACGAAACGGCCAAGCTGATTCTGAAATTCCAGGCGTTTTTCTTTGAGCAGTAGGTCATTGTCGATGCGCCCCTCCGCGAGTCCGGCCAATTCGGGTGGCAGATGCGCTGCCAGGCTCCGGCGCATGTCTTCCATTCCTTCAATGCGCTCTACTTTTCCCTCGGCTGAATAAATCGTTCTAACGCCAATCATCAGCGTACTGCCGAGGAGCTGGCCGAGTATATCCATCTGCGCGGGACCATTATTCGTGAAATCAAGGTTGTCGATCTTCGTGTCGAACAGATAGCCTCCATCCTCCGTTTTCGTGATTTTGGTCACACTGGTGCCGTCGATGCCGTAACTCACGGATCTGTCGTTGATACTGGTGGCGACTGTTATGCGGGCCTTCTCATCCATTATCTTGCTCACAGGCGGCGCAAAGACGAAGGTAACCTTGTCCGGCTGCTCGGCGGCGGCGCGCAGCAGCGCGGTCAGGAAAAGCAGGGTGATCAGGGTAAAGCGGAAAGCGTGCGTCTTCATACATCGACTCCCTTCGAATGCATGGTGATCCTGGGTCAAGACGGCGTCTGCCGGGCGATAACGTGTTGGCAGGATGCTGCCAATATTATATGACCGATCACCCTGTAGGGCAAGCGAATGGGTAGGGGACTGTTCACATGCCTATAGTTCGTGAGGAACTAAAAGAAAACTCGGGCAGCAGAAGGCTGGTTCTGGCGAGGATCGGACCGGTAGGCTGTGAGGTTCGCGAGAGCAATGGGAAACATGGGAGTGAATGGGAAAAATGAATGGGACGAATAGGAAGGGCTGTCGTGTATGCACCAACACATTTTTCCCATTCGTCCCATGTTTCCCATTGCTCTCGCAAACCTCACAGCCTACCGGCTCGATCCTCGCCAGAACCAGCCTTCCGTAACCCAGCGTAGAATTTCGTACACGGGCACGCGCCTCATGGCGATACTACGAACTACCCTAGACCTGGAACTCCAGCACCGTCAGGCTCGCGGCCGGGAAGGTGAAGGTCTCCCCCAATTTAACCGTCTCCTCGGCGATGCCCACGCGGTCGGGGTGGTCGAGGGTGTTCTGCGCTTCCAGGTCCTCGCCGCCGGTCAGCCGGCGCACGGCGATGCGGTCGCCTTTGGGCTCGACGCCACGGAAGGACAGGCGGGTGGTGAGGGGCTGGTCCTCCAGTTTGTTGATCACCGACAGCGTGAGCTTGTGGCCGTCGATGCTGGCGACTACGTCCAGCGCCGGCGCGTGCGGGAAGTGCACCAGGCTGGGCTTCGTTTCGTCCTTCGCCCCCTCCACGTCTACGATACCGCAGAAGAAGCGCTCGTGCTTGCCGGAGAAGGTGGGGCCGTCCACCGCCGTCTGCACCGCGCGGCCGGCGTGAGCGTCGCGCAACAGCGTGTGCGCGTGGAAGATGGTCTGCTTCGCGAGCCGGTTGGGATCGGTGAAGATCAAGCCGAGTGAGTTGGCGAGCAGCGAGATGTTCGCCAGCTTGACGGTGGCGGTGTTGCGCAGCACCACATGCAGCAGCGAGGCGACGGTGAGGGCGTCGGTATAGGTGTAAATCTCCTCCAGGTCGTGATCCGTGCTGTGGGTGGTGCGGTACCAGACGTTCCACTCGTCGAAGGCGATGCCCGGGCGGCCCTTGTGCTCCAGGTTGGCGTCCAGCACCTCGTCGATGTTCACGTTGAGCTGGTTCATCATCTGCTCACAGATATGGCTGGCCACCATGCTGTCGCGGAAGATGGGACGGCCGAAGTAGTTGTGGATGGAGATCATATCTGTATGCTCGAGCAGGCCGGAGACCACCGTGCGGTCCCACGCCGGGCCGGGACGCCCGAGGCCGCAGGCGACGACGGTGATGTCCGGATCCACCGCTTTCATCTGGAGGAGCGCCTCTTTGCACCAGCGCGCGTATTCCTCCGCCGTCTTCTGGCCGGGCTGCCAGTCGCCGTAAATCTCGTTGCCCAGCCCGAACAGCTTCACGTTGTACGGCTCCTCGCGCCCGTGCGACCGGCGCAGGTTCGCCCACTTCGTCGGCCAGCGGCCGTTCAGGTATTCCACCAGGTTGGCGGCGTCCTCCGGTGACTGCGTGTGCGCGTTGATGGTGAGGAACAACTCGGCGCCCAGCTCGTCGCACAGCGCGAGCACCTCCGGGATGCCGAAGCCGGTGGACTGCACCTGCTGGCTGGTGCGGAACAGTTTCGCCGGCGGTCGGCTTTCTTTCGGGCCGACCAGCTCCTGCCAGTCGAAATACGCCGTCGCGCACCCGCCGGGGTAGCGGAGGTGGGTGGGCCGCAATTCTTTCAGCGCCTGCACCGAGTCCGCGCGCAGCCCGTCCGGCCGCGCCTGCGGGCTGGCGGGATCATACAGCCCGCCGTTGATGCACCGCCCGGTCAGCTCGATGAACTGCCCGAACAACGGCCCTTCGATGGGACCCAGCGTCTGGTTGGCAAACACAAAAATTTCCGCGTTTGGCGTCATAGTTGCTCCTCAAATGAGATCGTGATTACAGTTCGCGAGGGTGGGGTGGGATACCTTTTGCGGCAAGATTCAATACGGTGCGTATTTTTTACCGTTTTGTGATGGCAGCCATCTCGGAGCTGAAGGTGTGCCGCATCAACCTTGACAGCAGCGCATCTCTATCACATACTATCGATAGCATTTTCGTTTTACGGAGGTCGCATGACCCGGGTTACCGTATCGAGCAAATACCAGATCGTCATCCCGCGCGCCCTACGCGAGGCGCTTCATATCCGCAAAGGGCAGACGGTTTCGCTCATCCCGGTCGGCGGAGTCATCGAGATTGTGCCTGATCGCCCACTGGCCGAACTGGAAGGCGCGTTCCCCGGGGTTTCGCTGGAGGGGATACGCGACGAAACCGAGCGGCTGTAGGAGGTTTTCATCGTGGTCGTAATCGATTCCGTTGGATGGCTGGCATTCTTCACCGGCGATGCGCTCGCGATACATTACCGCCCCTTCCTGTTGTCCACTTCAGAAACTATACTATGCCCAACGATCGTCCTCTATGAAGTGACAAAACGGATGGAGCTCACGCATGGTAGACAGGCAGCAATGGTCGCCGCGGCGCAATTGCTGCAGAAGCAGGTCATACCACTGGATGAGGCGCTGGCAACCTTATCGGCGCACATCAGCATTGCTTATAAGCTGGCGATGGCCGATGCTATTATCTATGCCACCGCGCAACTGCACCAGGCAACCCTTATCACCAGTGACGCGCACTTCGCCAGCCTTCCGGGAGTGAAATATTACCCCCAGCCGCAGATATCCTCGAATTGAAATCACCTCAGGCCTTATCCAACCGCTCCATCTGCTCCACCGTCAGCTTCACCTCCACCGCCCCCAGGTTCGAGCGCAATTGCTGCACCGTGCTGGCGGAGAAGAGGGGGATGACGGGCGGGGTGCTCTGCAGCATCCACGCGAGGACGACTTGCGTCGGCTTCGCGCCTACTTCCTCGGCCACTGTGCGCAGGGCGGCCAGGCGGGCGTCGGCGTCGGGGCCGGTGTATTCCGCGGGGAAGGGGCGGTCGTCGCGGTCGTAGGCGCCTTTCATCAACGGCGAGTAGGCGACCAGCGGCAGCGGGTTCTCCCGGCAGAAGTCGAGCAGGTCGTCGGTGGCCGGCGGAGTCAACGGGTTGAATTCGGCGCCGGACCGGGGGCGCAGGTAGGAGTAACGCTGCTGAATGCAGTAGTATGCCGCCCAACCGTGGCTGGCGCTCACGCAGCGCGCGCGCTCCAGCCGCCAGGCGCGGAAGTTGCTGGCGCCGAGGAAGCGCACTTTGCCGGCCTGCACCAGCCGATCGAACGCCGCCAGCGTCTCCTCCAGCGGCACCGCGCGGTCGTCGGTGTGGGCGTAAAACAGGTCGATCACGTCGGTTTGCAGCCGCTTGAGGCTCTTCTCGCACTCCGTCTCGATCTGCCGCGCACCCAGGCCGCCCTCCGCGCCGGGGTATTCGTTGAACACCTTGGTGGCGATGAACATGCGCTCCCGGTTGCCGCGCTCGCGCATCCACTCGCCCAGCAGCGTTTCGCTCTCACCGCCGGCGCAGCCGGGCACCCAGTAGCTGTAGCAGTTGGCGGTATCCAGGAACGACCCGCCGGCCTCCGCATATGCGTCCAGCAGCCGCATGGAGGTGTCGTGGTCGGTGCGGCTGCCGAAATTCAGCGTGCCCAGGCAGAGGGCGCTGACATCGACGCCGGTCTCGCCGAGGGGAAGGGTTGGGATGGGCATGATCGTCTCCTTACGATCGGTGTTATTTCGTGGAGACCAGGCGGATACCTGCAAAATTTAATCGCCTGTTTGGGAGGGCAAACAAATTGTCCATCGAAATATAAAGAAAAGAAAACGCTGATTAAAAGGAGACGCACATGCGACACCAAACAGGATTGATTATTGCGCTTTGCCTGCTGTTTCTCGCCGGCAGCGGGTGGACGGCAGCGTATCATTACAGCGGCAGCATCGGCAACCGAACAGCGGTCCAAATGGATCTCACGCGGCAGGGCTCCAATCTTACCGGAAACTACTGGTATGATGCAGCCGGCCCGGCGTTGGAACTGACCGGCAGCCTGCGGGACGGCACGGCCACCGTGAAGGAATACGAGACCGACGATGTACGCCGGTTGACCGGCGCCTTCACCGGTACGCTGTCGCAGAACGACCGGCAGTTCCGCGGCACCTGGAAAAGTCCGGATGGGAAGCGCAGCCTGCCGTTTGCCTTTACCGCCACGGCGGAATACCGCACCCTGACCGTGAAGCGGAAATACTTCGACCTGAAAGGCTCATATCCGGTCTTCTTTGCCGCCGGGCGAGGGTGGCAGGTATTGAGCGCTCAGCTTCGCGCCCGGGTGCAGGCTGCCCAGCAAGGCTTCCTGAAAGACATGGCCGGCGAAACGCCTCACACGAGCCACAACTTCGAGCAGATTTATGAGATCGGCGTGGCATATGCCGACAACGCGCTGGCCAGCCTGCTCATCCTGAACTTTACCGAGTTCGGCGGAGCGCATCCGGATACCGTCTATACTTCAGCGAATTACCAGGTAACCGCAGATGGACCGCGCCTGCTGGGGCTGAACGACCTGTTCACACCGGGATCGGGGTACCAGGACGCGCTCTTCAAGCTGGTGGTGGCCGATCTGAACCGGCAAAAGACGGCGCGCCAGGATATCCCGCTCTTCGGCACCTTCTCGATGGCCGACCTGAAGGTGTACACCCTGTCGCCGCGCTCAATCACCTTCGTGTTTTCACCTGCCGTCGCCGGGGCGTACGTTGCGGGAACATACTACGTGACGATCCCCTACAGCCAATTGGCGCAATACATCAATCCGCACGGACCGCTGGCACGGTTCTCGACGCGGTAACGCTTGCCGGCAGGAAGAGCGATTGTATCGGCGAATGAGGCATCAGGAACAGCCATCAAAGGAGGAACCGATGCGGTCGCAGATGACAGCACTGATCGCGGCGCTCTGCCTGCTGCTGGCCGGCGCCGGATGGGCGGCGTCGTATCATTACAGCGGCAATGTCGGCGAACGGACCGCGGTGCAGATGGACCTGGCGCGGCAGGGGACAACCCTCAGTGGCAGCTACTGGTATGATGACGCCGACCTATCCCTGGAATTGAAAGGCAGCCTGCGGAGCGGCACGGCCACCGTGAAGGAGTTCGACGAGAACGGCAAGCAGACCGGCGCCTTCACCGGTACCCTTTCGCAAGACGACCGGCAGTTCCGCGGCGCCTGGACCAGCGCGGACGGGAAGCGCAGCCTGCCCTTCGCCTTTACCGCCATTGCCGAGTACCGTACGCTTGACGTGAAGCGGAAAGGGTATGACGTGTCGGGATCATACCCGGCCTTTCTTTCCACCGCGCCGGGGTGGCAGGCATTGAGCAAGTTGCTTCGCGCGCAGGTGCACGCCGCCCAGCAGAACTTCCTGAAGGAGACGGCCGATCAGCCGCAGATTATCCCCGATATCGACTTCGATTTCGGCTACGCTATCGGCGTGGCGTATGCCGACGGCGCGTTGGTGAGCCTGTTGACGGAAGAAGGCGAGTATTCCGGCGGGGCGCACTCGAATTCGCTGTATCTGTCCGCGAATTACCTGATGACGGGCAGCGCGCCCCGCCTGCTGGGGTTGAACGACCTGTTCACGCCGGGATCGGGCTACCAGGATACGCTGTTCGAGCTGGTGGTGGCCGATCTGAACCGGCAAAAGAAGGCGCGCGGCGCCGACCCGGTGTGGGAATACTTTTCGGTGAAGGACCTGAAGGTCTATACGCTGTCGCCCCGCTCGATCACCTTCTTCTTCTCGCCGTATGTCGCCGGGCCGTATGCGGAAGGGCCGTATTACGTGACGGTTCCCTACAGCCAGTTGACGCAATACCTGAACCCGCAAGGGCCGCTGGCGAAGTTTACGGTACGGTAACCAATCTCCGGAGATCAACAAGGCAGCAGCAAGGAGACATCGCATGTCCGAGACTATCTGGAACGTCGCTGATCGAAAGCAGCTCTTTCTCGACGGACGCTTCATCGACTCCGCGGAGGGGATCACGCTCACCGTCAATCCGCCGGAGCGGCAGGAGATCGTGCTGCGCGAAGAGCACCCGTGGGAGCGCGCGGGGGTGTATGCCACCGTCATTGACGACGGGGAGAAGGTGCGGCTGTATTACAACACCCACGTGCACGGCGACGGCATGAAGAGCGGGCGGTTATGTTACGCGGAGTCGGCGGACGGTATTCACTTCGAAAAGCCGGCGCTCAGACTGCACCCGTGGGAAGGCTCGCTGGACAACAATATCGTCTTCCCTGACGTGCTCGACGCCACCCCCTTTCTGGACCCGATGGCGCCGCCGGAAGCACGGTGGAAGTTGATCTACAACTTTCGCCGTCCCGGCGTGCCGCAGGCGGGCGAAGCGGGCGTGTCCGGCATCTGCCTGGCCGTCTCCGCCGACGGGCTGCACTGGAACCCGCTGCCCGGGCTCGTGCTGCCGCTGATGGCGGAGACGCACAAGACCGGCCTGTGGGATGCCGACCTCGGACAGTATGTCATCATCCTGCGGGTCATCGCTGACGCGCCGGGCCGTCCGCGCGCCATCGGGCGCCTGGTTACCGGCGACATCACCCGACCCTGGCCGTATCAACCGCATCCGGCCGCGGAGGGCACGCACGCCTTATACGCCAGCGAGCACACCGTGCCAATGGTCTTCAGCGCCGATGCCGGCGACCCGCCGGATACCGATTTTTACACCTCCGCCTATGTGAAGTACCCGTGGGCGGCCGACGCGCACCTGATGTTCCCCACCGCCTACCGGCACACGCCGCCGCCGGTCGGTGTGGACGGCAACGACGGCCCGCTGGCGACCCAGTTCGCCTGCAGCCGCGACGGCATCACCTGGGATCGCCCGGACCGGCGCCCATACCTGCGCCCCGGCCCGCAGACGGAGTTCGACCGCGGCTACAACATGATGATCGCCGGACTGGTGCGGCGCGGCGACTGGCTCTATCAGTATTACGTGGCGAAGGGCGGCACCCACCACGGCCCGCCGGACGACCTGCCGGCCGGCGCGCGGGCGCAGGTGGGCAGCGGCTGTTACGTGCGTACCCGCCAGCGGCTGGACGGCTTCATCTCCGCCGACGCCGCCTACGCGGGCGGGGCTTTCACCACCCCGCTGCTGCGCGCGGAGGGAAGCCGGCTGGAGCTGAACATCGATACCGAAGCGACCGGTTCTGCCGTGGTCGAGCTGCTCGATGCGGAAGGCAACGTGTTCCCGGGCTACAGCCGGTCGGACTGCGACGCCATCGGCGGCAATTCCACCGCCTACACGGTCACCTGGAACGGTCGCCCGGAGCTGCCCGTGCTCGACAGGCCGCTTCGCCTCCGCTTTATCATGCGCAGCACGAAGCTCTTTGCGTTTCAGTTCGTGCGGTAGACGTTGGAAGAATGGAAAATTGGAAGGTTGGAAGAATGATTTGACCCGTAGCCGCACCCTTTACGGGTGCGATGAGCCAGGGTTTTATGAATAGGCGTTAGCATGGATGGTTAGATGAAAGAATGCCAATCTATTTATACAACCTGGGCTCACCGCACCCGTAAAGGGTGCGGCTACGGGCAAAGTCATTCATCCAACCGATCAATTCTCCAACGTTTCAGCTTTCCACGTCCACATCCGCAATGCCGCACACCCGCGCCTCGATATAGCGCTGCACCGGCACATGCTTGGGGTGGGGCATGTAATCTTCTTTGAATGCCCGCCGGTCGTCGACGCGCATGTGGTACATCAGGTCGAAGGCGTTGGGGCCGTGCAATTGATCGACGAGCACCTCGGAGAAGCGGATGGCCGGCACGTCGGCCTGCAGGCCCTGGAGCTGGCGCACCACCTCTTCCAGGTCGTCTTTGCACTCGGGTTTCAGCTTGAACATGACATAGTGATCGAGCATAGAATGTCCCTTCAAAAACATTATAACATCCTGGGACCGCAGGCGTCCCGCGCCTGCTCTTTGCGGTAGGCTTTCCTACCAGGGCAGGCGCGGATATGCGGCGGATTACCGCCGCAGGCCTGCGATCCCAGGTTTTTACCACTGTGTCGGCTGCCCGGGCTGCCAGCTATCCGAGGCCGACCAGCGCTCGATGGGGATGGTGGCGCGCACGGCTTCCGGGGCGAGCAGGTACTGGATCAGCTTGCGCTGGGTATCATAGCGGGCCTGGTCTTCACCTTCCGGGATGGCGCGGGCAATCTCCCACGCCCGGTCGAAATCCAGCGGAGCCATCGCCAGCGCCACCGGCAGCAGCGACCGGCCGGGATTCATGGCATCCGGTTTCGCCGTCAGTTGCCGGACGGTCGATTCCAGCAGCAGGCGGCTGGCGGCCGGGTTGCTGTTCCGCAGGTACCAGGCGAGGGTGGTGCGGTTTGTCTGCTTTGCCTCAACGCGCTTCAACGCCTCGGTGAACAACTCATCACCCAGCGCCTTGTCGATGCTCGAGGCGACGGCAGCCAGTCCGATAAATTGCTCGAGGTTCTGCTCATCCGCTGTGTTGGCAACCGCCGCTTCCCGCAGCACCTGCACCGCTTCGTCCTTCGGCAGGTATGGCGCCACCGCGACCATGGCCTGCAGGCGGAATCCGGCATCGGTGACGGTGCGCGCCAGCGCCAGCATGCCGGCGGGATCGTCCTTCGCCAGCGCGGCCACCACATATTTGGCCGCGTAGCCGTAGGAGTAGCTTACGTTCCACTCGCCTCCCTGAGGCAGGTCGGCGAGAAGGCGTTTTGCTTCCTGCGGCTCCGTGCGCGCGATGATCTCGATCACATGCGCCAGCGCCGATGGCGCGGAGTGCTCGTTGATGGGCAGCGTCTTCGCCAGCTTGACGGCGGCCTGCGGGTCCACCTCGGCCAGCGCTTCCGCGATGGCGGAACCGAGACCCTGGTCGTCTTCCATCCCGGCGACGATTCTGAATGCCTGCTCGATCCAGTCGTCCGCCTCAACAAGCTTGAGCTTGAGGGCAAGCACCGCGAGCGAGGAATACCCGAAGGCCTTCTCAGCCTCATTCCTGCCGGCGCCGGCGAGTCCATTCGCCCGGGTATACAATTCCTGCGCCAGCGCGGGGTCACGCTCGGCCAGCGCCTTCCCGATGCGGGCGTAAGATTCCAGCTGCATCGACGGCTCATTCCACTGCGCGATCTGCTCCAGGCACTGGTCGATCTCCTCCTTCGACACGTCGGCGCTATGATCAATGATCGACTGTGCCAGCGCGTATTGGGCCATCGGCCCGTTGACCGCCGGCAGCAGCCCCTTCGCGCGCTCCCGATCGTACGGCAGCAATTCGAAAGGCAAGATGTCCCGCGCGAAATAATTCTTCCCTGCCGTCTCCTGCAGCAGCTCCTCAAGCATCTGCGCGCCGCGGGCGATGTCCTGCGACGGTTGCGGGGGCGCCGGCGCCAGCTTGAGCACGGCCGGCTCGCCGGGCTTATATTGCATTGCGGCGAAGGAGCGCTCCTTCGCCGCCAGCAGCGTGATCCCGCCCGCCGGCTGGTCGGTGAGGGTGAAGGCGCCCGCCGCATCCGTGGTCGCCAGGGCAGTCATGCCCGCCTCCGCGGAGATCACCAGTGCGCCGGCCACCGGCTTGCCATCCGCATCTGTCACCGTGCCGCGCACCGTCACGTTCAGCGGCGCCAGCACGATATCGGTGATCGCCGGTTCCGCGCCATCGGTTACCTTGCCGCCGGAGACGTATTGATAGCCGTCCTTGGCCGCACTGATGAAAGACAGCTCCAGGGTGGGGGCGATCTCGGCCAGCGTGAAGACGCCGTCCGCGCCGGATACCGGCTCAAGGTACATGCCTTCGCCACTGTCTCCCCGGTGCATGGTTTCCGAAATAGAGACCGTCGCGCCGGCGACCGGCTGCCCGGCGGGGGTGACGACGTGGCCGCGCAGCGTGCGCAATGGCGACTTGCGCAGCGTGACGGTCAGCGGGCCGCCGAGGGGCACGTTAATTTCGGTTGGGCCGACCAGCTCCCACGCGCACGGTGAATACATATAGTCGAGGTAGAGATGGCCGGTTCCTTTCTTCAAGCCGCTGAAAGTGAGGGCGCCTCCCGCCTCGATGCGCGCGTAATGCGGCCAGCCCTCCTGGTCGCCGACCTGCAGCGCCAGCCCCAGCTTCTCGTCCGCCACCGGGTTGCCGTCGGTATCGATGACGCGGCCTGTGAGGAGAATGCCGGTGCTCAAGCGGAAGTTGAGGGGTTTTGTCTCGCCTGCCTTCACCTCCAGGTTGATGCCGCTGGTCTGCTCAATGTAGTCGGATGGAGACCCGGAGAGGTAAATGTAGCTCTGCCCCGGCGCGATGCGCAGGCGGTAGTGACCCTGATTGTCGGTCCTCGCGCTGATGATCGCTCCGCTAGAGCGGGGGCGGTGTGGACCGTAACTGCCGATCGAAACCTCCGGGATGGGCTTGTCGGTCTCCTTCACGGTCACAGTGCCTTCGACAAAGGCGCCGGCGGTGGCCACCAGGTCGCCGACGGCGGTCTCCCGGCCTTCAACCCCCAAGACGTTCTCCTGCGCCGCAGCCACCCAGTCGTCCTTGCGGTCCTCGAACATCACGTTCACCGATCCCGAGGACAGGCCGGTCAACCGATAGCGGCCGTCGGCGCCGGTGGTTGTCTCCGCCCAGGCTTCGTGCATGCCGGTGCCCTGGCAGAAGACGCGCATCCCCGCCGCCGGCCGGCCGTCTTCAAAACGCGCCAGGCCGGTGATGATGGCCCCTGGCCGTGCCTTCAGCACGGGCACGTCGCCGCCACCGAGTGGCGCCCGCACACGTTCCTGCACGAAGCGCGGGTCGATAAGGTCAACGTCGGCTCTCCCCTCGGCCGGCACGTCCTTGAGTGTCCAGCGGCCGTCGGCGGCCGTGCGGACGGTGAAGGCCTCCTGCAAGGAGTCGGGCATCCAGAGGATACTGGTGAATTGACCAAAGACGATGGTCGCCAGGCCGACGACGGCATCCGCCACCGGCTTGCCCTGCGCATCGACGACGATGCCGCTCACCTGCGAGGCGGGGCTCAGGGTATACGTCGTGCCGTCCTTCGCCAGCATGCCGCCGCCCACCGCCAGCCCCGGCGCGTAAATCACCACGCGCCCGAGCGTCCTTTCCTCCGGTTTCGGCTGCTCAACCGAGACGGTGAAACGCCCGTCCGCGCCGGTGGTGGTGTCCTCCTCGCGATCCGGGCGGAAGTAATGCAATGCGACTTTTGCCCCCGCCACCGGCTTGCCATCCGGATCGAGCACGGTGCTGGTGATGTTGATCGGCTTTGCCAGCGCGGCAAGCGTGAGGGAAAGGCAGAATGCCAGTACCAGGGTTCTCATGTGTGACCTCCTGTGAAAATCCTAGTGGTACAGGGCTGGGACACTGACCGGTCTTATTATAACACTGAATCGCTTGTTTTTCGGAGTGCGGCGGCTTGACGCCGCTTTCACTTCGCGTAAGGTCATCAGGATAGGCATTACGTGATGTCTATTGTGGAAGCCTTACGCACAATGAAAGCGGCGTCTAGCCGCCGCACTCCGAAAGCTGGATCAGCACACGCTTTTTCGTAAATGGATCGAGGTAACCGACCTCGTTGGTCGATTGCCACCAGCACCAGAACAGGCCGTTCAACCGACCCTTGTCACGCCTTACCATCCGTCGCAGCTTCGCGCGATCGACCTTCGCCACAACGTGCGTCTCGCCGGTGGTCAGGTCGCAGAACTGCAACACGGTTTCGCCACCGACCAGCAGGCGGCGGCCATCCGGAGAAAGGGCGTGATATTTCAAACCGAGGTATCCCGAGTTTTTGATCCGCAGCGTTCGCAATTCCTGCCCGTGCCATTGCAGGACATGCAGCTCGCGGGGATATTTCGTATCGATTCCGGAGTATGCTGCCAGGGAGTCGCCGTTGGCCAGCCAGCCGACACTGATCGAGGAATCGAGGAAGCTGAACCGTCCGTCGGATAATCGCACCAGGCAGGGCACAAGCTCATCGCCCACATAGCGATTGAGATACACATACCGGGCATCGGGTGAAAAATTGTTATCTCTGAAGAGCTCCTGTGCCACTTTGCTCCCCCATGAGTTTATCTTATTCACCAGCATGGTGGCCAGCGGCGTACGATCGAGGATGAATCCGAGGGCTGCGATGGTCAGTATCGTCAGGATAAAGCGCCGCAGCCGCGCCGCGCTGTGCAGAGTGATGCCGAAGCGGATGAGGATAAAGCCGGCAATCAGTGGGCTAAAGATGAACAGGATGAGGCTGAAAACGGGTTTGTAAATACTCAGCCCAGCCACCGTCGTGACGACCGCCATCCAGCCCACCAGCACCAGCAGGCCCCCCGCGACCCCCGGCAGCACGGTGGAGAAAGCCAGGCCGAGGAGATAGGCTCCCGCGGTGAAGCCGGCCATGATCAGCGCCCCGACAGCCAGGCTATGCGGCGTGATGAGCGAGTGGTATTCTTCCGGCAGCAGCAGGCATCCGGCGAGCGCGCTGACGATGCCCGATCCGATGACGGCAACGAACCCGAGCAGCAGCTTGGCGGCAAGGAGTTGCTTCCAGGTGACCGGGCGCGAGTACAGGAAGGTCGCCCTTCCGCCATGCAGTTCGCTGCCGTATCCTCCCAACCCGGCCAGCATGGCCGTCAGCGGGATCACAAACATCCAGGAAGAAGTGGTCTGCCATTGCTCCCCGCAGGTGAACTGCCCCTTGCCCAGCGCCGTGGTGACCGCACCGGTCACGATCCAGAGCGCGATCCACAGCCACCGTTCCTTCCATTCCTTCCACAATAACCGCCTCATCGCCGTACCTCCTGTAGTCGCAAGGAGAACCGGCTGATCGTGCCGGTGGTCAGCGAAATCTTCTTCGGCACCGGGGTTCCGGCAATCAGGGAGTCGCCTTGCCAGGCCAGGCTGGTCGCCTGCTGATCAACCAGCACCAGTCTGGCCTGTTTTTGCTGCAGGTCGAGCAGCCAGAGGTCGGCGGCAGTCTCCCCCAGCAGCGAGGGAAGCTGCAGCGCGGCATACCGGCCGTCCGGGCGCAGCGAGGCCAGGTGGCTATGGGAATCCGCCAGCCCGGCATGCAACGCCCCGCGCCGGATGCGGAAGTCGAAGACCGGCTCCAGGCGGTTCTCCGCCAGGCGCCAGCGCACCACGTGCATCCGCCCTTCCCAGCGCCGCTGCCCGATCAGCAGCACGCTGTCCGGCCCGTCGAAGCCGAGGAGGAGATACGGCATCGTCACCTGCTGCCGCGCCTCTCTTACTGCGCGGTAATTATTGTAAAGCAGCGTGTAATACGGCTTCGGGGGATAATCCAGGACAACCTCCACCACCCGCGTGCCGGCGCTGGTCGCCAGGCGCTGTTCTGCAATGGTGTAGTGATCGCCATCCCCGCCGAAACTACCGCCTTGCAGCAGCATCTGGATGATGATCGAGCCGAACAGCCCAAGCACCAGGATGAGCACCATCCCGGCGCGGCGGAGCAGGAGCGGCAGGCGGCGCGAGAGCAGCAGGAAGCCGACCGCCAGCAGGCTGCCGGCTACCAAGCCGCCATAGATGAGCATGGCTTCATAGAGCGTATAGAAGGAATCGAAGGAGAAGGTCGTGTGTATCCGCAGTTGATCGATCAACTGAGGGTACACAAGCATCAACAGAGGGATGCCGGACAGGATGCCGGCATAAGATTTGCCGAACACCGCGGCGACCACGTATCCCAGCAGGAAGGCGAGCGTGAAATACAGCATGATGATCGCCAGCAGCACGAGATCGATCCGCATGGCGAACCATCCCCCCGCCGCCAACCCGAGCAGCAGCACGCCCAGCAGATTCACGCCGAAGGCGAAGGCGGGCATGCGCTCGGGGTGGATGGAGAAGTGGGTGTTGGCATAGGATTGCCGGTTCCGCTCCGCCGCCAGCAGCGCCCCCTGCACGCTCATCGCCAGCGTCACCAGCATCCACGGGTAATCCCGCACCTGCCCCCGCCAACCATACATCTCTCTGGGCAGCATCCAGGGGATGGCCAGCACCGCCACCAGCGCGCCGAACAGGTACCACGGCCACGCCTGGCAAGCCTCTTTCCATAGCAGCCGCGCGGTGACGCCGTCCCGTCTGCGCCTGCTGGCCAGATTGTCGTCCTGACGGGTTTCCATCATAAATTCCTCTCCACCTTCGTCGGCTCAGGCAACGTCCGCACGTCGAGGAACTGCCGTTGCCCCGTTTTCCGGTCGAAGTAGCCAATGACGGTGGCGGATTGCCACCAGGCAATAATCGTTCCCCCGGCATTTACGTTTTTCAACACGCGCTTATCGCCGGAATCGAGGTTGATGAGTTTAAGGTCATGATAGGTCACAAGCAACAGTGTTTTCCGATTGGGGGAGGGATAGATACGATCGAATTCCATCTGCGTGAAAAGACGAGATTCGAGGCGACCGTCCCACCAGATTACCTGGATATCTTTCCTGATATAATCCCTGTCGTTGCATGCCAGCAGCAGGTCGCCCTCCAGCCATGTGTAACTCCGGGCGACAGGCAGTGGCAGGCGTCGTCCATCCGCCCGCAGTATCCAGTATCCGCGTGTAGAGCCGCTCGTGGATTCGCGCACGCAGGCGAAGCGGCCGGAGGGGCTGACGGACACCAGCGTGGCCGGGAGATCGGATGGGAACAGGGCTTCCCAATACCGTTGCCCGACAGTGACAAGCGGTGTGTGGTCGAGCAGGAAGCCGGCCGTGATCAGCACGGGCAGCACCAGCGCGAAACGCAAGAAGCGCGCGGTAGCATGCAGGGTGAGCCCGAAGCGGGCGATGATGATGGCCGTGGGCACCGGGACAAGCAGAATCGAGACCGGTACGAACAGCAGGCGCAACTGGTTCGCGTCATGCTGCAGGTAGACGGCCAGTTCCATCGACATGATGCCGGCACCAAGCCAGAGCAGCAGCACCAGCAGACCGCCCGCCGGACCGGGCAGCACAATCGAGCAGCACAGGCTAATCAGATACGCAGGCAAGGCCATACCAACCGTTTCCAGGACACCGAGCGCCAGGTTGGCGGGTGTCATGAATGGATGGTACGCCGAGGGCAGCAACAAACGGCAGGCCAGCGCCGCCAGCAGGCCGATCCCGAGGGCGGCAAGCAGGCCAAACAACACCTTGGCGAGTAACACCTGCTTCCAGGAAAGTGCGCGTGAATACAGGAAAGATGCCCGGCTGCCGGCCTGCTCACTACTGAACGCGCCCAGCCCGGCCAGCAAAGCCAGTGCCGGCGGCAGCGCCATCCACGGCGACAGTATCGTGCCCGGCCCGCACGGTCGCAACCCTACACCCAGCACGGCGGTGATGATCGTCGCCGCCGCCCAGGGCAGCAGCCAGACGGCACGCTCGCACCATTCCTTCCAGAGCAATCGCCTCATCGCCGTGCCTCCATCAGCGTGCGATCACGCAATGGGCCGATCTTGCCACTCATCAAGTCGAGTTGCCATATACTCCCTTGCATCGGCAGCAAGGCGGTGTCGTTCACCCAGGTCACTTCCAGGATCCAGGATTCCCGGCCGGGTAATACGATGTGGGTGGCGCCCGTCCGGAGATCGATCAACCACAGGTCTCGTGCCCACGCCATTCCCAGGCGGGACGGCAGTTGCAGCAAGGCATGCCGGCCGTCAGGACTCACGGCCTGCCAGCATGGCGACTGCAGAGATCCCCACAGCATGGTCATCAATCCGCCGCGTTGCACCGGGATGGTCGTGATGGTCGCCAGCATATCGTCATCCAGCGTCCAGCGCTGGATGGTGATGTTGCGTGCTCCGGGCGCCTGCGCGGCGAGGATCGCCGCCTGCTGATCCAACCCCATGCCAACCGCCGGTCCGTTGAAAGCCCGATGCAGGACGCGCCCCCGCCGATAATCGCCGAAGCTCAGGCTATAGCGATCACGCGCAGGGTCATATGCATATAATTCGACGACCAGCGACCCGTCTTCGCTGGTTAATACTATCGGCAACTGGGGGGAACCCGATCGGGTTGCGAATCCCAACGCGGGCAAGCGATTAGCATCGAGGTTTTCGTGAAGTGTCGGCGATGCCAGCCCTACCCACGCCAGCACCAGGATGACGGCGATTCGGCGGATTGATGGCATGCGGTGCACCGGCGCCAGCACGACCAGCAAGCCGATGCCGACCGCCATCAGGCTTCGAACAAGATAGGTCGAATCGAACGAGATTGGTGTGCTCTCTCCAGGGGACATAAACAGGTAAACGCTGGACATATCGCCGAGAAACCATCCAATCCCTGCAATGATGCCCACCCACGGTGAGAAGGCCAGCGAGACCAGGTATGTCACTCCGAAAAGCGCCGTGAATAGCACCAACAGTATGGACGGCAGGACGGCATTGCCATGCAGGCTGAACCACCAGCCGAAGCCTGCCGCAACGAGCAGGACCCCGAGCAGGTGAAACAGGAATACGCCAGTCTGACTGACGACCGGAGAGATCGAGAAATGGGTGCGGCTATAGGAGATGTGCCGTTGCTCGTCCGCCAGTAGCGTCCCACGGACAATCAGCGCCATCGCGATAGTAAAAAAGGCCAGCGACGGCAACGTCTCGAGGGGGAAGTTGGGGCTATTGATCTTCGACGCGGCCAAGACAAGGCACCCTTGCGGCAGCAAGAGCCCGAGGGCCAGCCACGGCCAGTTCCGACACGCTTCCTTCCAGATCAGCCGCTTCACCATCTCCATGGCTACACCCGCTCCTTTCCCACCATGGCCACGAAGATGTCCTCCAGGCTCAAATCTTCAACCTGCACCGACTCCGGCTGCAGCGCGTGCACGGCGGCAAGGGTACTCTCGCCGTAGTCGCGCACGGTGAGCACCAGGTCTTTGCCGATCTTCTCCGACTGCAGCAGGCCGGGAATGTGCGCCGGGGCGGGCGGAATGGCGGGGAACTGGCAGACCAGCCGCCGCGTGCCTGCCTTCAGCTCGTCCAGCGGGGCGCAGTAGATTAGCTTGCCCTCCTCCATGATGCCTACCCAGTCGGCCACCCGCTCCACCTCGTGCACCAGGTGCGTGGAGAAGAAGATGGTGCGGCCTTCCTCCTGCACGAGCTGGATGACGCCCTCGAGGAATTCGCGGCGCACCACCACGTCCAGCCCGGCGGTGGGCTCGTCGAGGATGAGCAGTTCCGGGCGGTAGGCCATCGCCAGCAGCAGCGCCAGTTGCGCCTGCTTGCCTCGGCTCAAGGTGCGGATCTTCGTGTCACCGGGTATCTCCAGCCGGCGCTGCAGCTCGGTGGCCAGCTTGTCATCCCAGGTGGGGTAGAAGCCTTTGCAAAACCAGATCATCCGCTCCACGGACATCCAGTCGTACAGGTCCTCGTTCTGCGCCACGTAGCCCACCCGCCGGCGAATCTCCCGCGCGCCCTTCACGCAATCCAGCCCCAACACCCGCGCCGTGCCCGCCGACCGGTCGAGCAGGTCGAAGAGCGTGCGGATGGTGGTCGTCTTCCCCGCGCCGTTGCGCCCGAGGAAGGCAAAGATGCTTCCCTGCGGCACGCGCAGCTCCAGGCCATCCACCACCGTCTTCTTCCAAAACCGCTTGGTCAAGCCATGGGTTTCGATTGCTACTCCGGTGTCCATAAGTCGTTCTCCTTATCAGCTCATAGAAACCACAGATTACGCAGATTTCACAGAGTAATTGCTTCGCAGGTCCCCGACTCTTTGGTGTAGCTCACGACGTATAAGTCGCGAAGCGAAATAATCAGTGTAATCTGCGAAATCTGTGGTTTCATCACATGAATTCATGCCTTCTCCTGCTCCAGCATCCGCCCCCGCTCGCGCACCAGCGCCTCCACGTCCTCTACGGTGGCGCCCAGGTGGTGGGCTTCCACCAGCAGCCGGTCCACCGCCTGCGCCAGCGCCTCGCGCCGGTAGTCGTCGCTGAAGGCGGAGGCGCCCGCGCGGATGAAGGTGCCGCGCCCGTGCTCGGTGGCGGTGATGCCCAGCGCCTCCAGCTCGCCGTACGCCTTCTTCACCGTCAGCGGGCTGATGCGCAGCCGCTCCGACACCTCGCGCAACGACGGCAGCACATCCCCCGGCCCCAGCCGTCCGGACGCCACCGCGTGCTTCACCTGGTCCACCAGCTGCGCGTAAATCGGAGTTGAGCTCGTTGGGTCAACGGTAAATCGCATGATCGCCTTAACTGTTATGCAACTGTATAACAGTATAACACATGTAAAAGTGGTGTCAAGGGGTTGGGTAATAATTGTTGTTGCCGTGTTTCTGGTAAGCCTTTACACAGCCCATTTCATGCTCATAATCGAACAAGAAGCAATGTGGTATACTGATGTGTGTCAAAATGAATAAGAAACCTTTCGATTGCGTAGAGATGAAACATCAGGCCGCGGAGAAAGTGCAGGCACGGCTGGCGGAGATGACCCCGGAGGAGCAACAAGCGTACTGGGATCATCTGACAGCCGTCTTTCATGACGAGCAAGCCCGTCGTCGCCGTGAGAAATACGGCGACGATGACGCGGCTGTCGCCTGATTGGCAATATATTTGTCCCATCTTCGCCTCCCTCACCTCGTCTGAACACCTCTTCCTCTGGGGTAATGACAGAGTGGTATCACGGGAGGAGGCGTGCATGAGTTCCGGCACCACGATCAGCGAATACCTGATCCAGCAGCTCTACAACCACGGCGTTCGCCATATCTTCGGCATCCCCGGCGATTACTCGCTCTCGTTTCTCGACGCGCTGCAGCACAGCCCCATCACATTCATGAACACCAGCGACGAGCAGGGGGCGGGGTTTGCCGCGGAGGGGTACGCGCGGGTGGCGGGGCTGGGGGCGGTGTCCGTCACCTACGCGGTGGGCAGCCTGAAGGTGGCGAATGCGACGGCGCAGGCGTATGCCGAGCGCTCGCCGGTGGTGGTGATCTGCGGCGCGCCCGGCCTGCAGGAGCGCGCGCGGCACCCGCTGCTGCATCACCGGGTGAACTCCTTCGAGACGCAGTTGGACATCTTCCGCCACCTGACCGTGGCCGCGACGGCGCTGCACGACCCGAAGACTGCCCCCGCCGAGATCGACCGCGTGCTGCACGCCGCCGAACGGCACAAGCGACCGGTCTACATCGAGCTGCCGCGCGACATGGTGCCGGCGCCGTGCGAACCGGGGCATGCGCACATCGACGAGCCGGAGGTGTCCGACGAGCACGCGCTGGCGGAGGCGCTGCGGGAGACGGCGGCGATGCTGGCCAACGCCGAGCGGCCGGTGATCATCGCCGGCGTCGAGCTGATGCGCTTCGGCCAGCACGAGCCGGTGGTGCGCTTTGCCGAGGGGCACGGCATCCCCATCGCCACCACGCTGCAGTCGAAGTCCGCCGTGCGTGAGGATCTGCCGCTCTTCATCGGCATGTATGCCGGCGCCGTCGGACCGGAGGAGACGCGCCGTTACGTGGAGTCGAGCGATTGCCAGCTCTTACTGGGCGCACAGTTGACGGACATGGAGCTGGGTATGTTCACCGCGCAGTACGACCGCGACCGCACCATCCTTGTCAACTCCGCCGGCGTCAACATCCGGCATCACTCGTATGACGTGCGCATGCCGCATTTCCTGGCCGGCTTGCCGCAGATCCCGCCGGTCATGCGGCTGGAGGAGGAGCTGCCGCGTATCTTCGTACCCGAGCCCTTCCACCCCCGTCGCGACCAGCCGATCACCGTCAGCCGGCTGGTGCAGTGCCTGAACAGCGCGATCACCCCGGACATGGTGGTGGTGGCGGACATCGGCGATTCACTTTTCGGCGCGCTGGATTTACAAATCCCCGCGGCGGGCGGCTTCCTCTGCGGCGTGTATTACAGCAACATGGGCTTCGCCGTGCCCGGCAGCATCGGCGCGCAGGTGGCTAACCCCCGGCTGCGCCCGCTGGTCATCGTCGGCGATGGCGCCTTCCAGATGACCGGCATGGAGCTCTCCACCGCCGCGCACTACGGCCTGTCGCCCATCGTCATCGTGCTCAACAACGACGGCTACATGACCGAGCGCTTCTTCCTGGAAGGCCCGTTCAACGACATCCAGCCCTGGGAATTCAGCCGCCTGCCCGAGGTGATCGGCGCCGGCGTCGCCTACGACATCCACACCGAGGACGACCTGTCCCGCGCCCTCGCCATCGCGAAAGATAATGTCACCAGCTTCACCCTCCTCGACGTCCACGTGCAGCCCGGCGACGTCTCCGACCGGTTACGCAAGCTGGGCGAGAGCATGGGGAAAACCGTGCGAGGGTAGGGGAGGTTGGAAGAATGGAAGGTTGGAAGAGTGGATGAATAGCCCTCGCTCCGGTGGTTGAGTAGGCAGGGAAGCCTTCCCGTATCTTTCCATAACCCTCACGCCGTATCGAAACCACCACGTTGATAGTGCCGTTCATGTGAGGCTTACCAGTTTACGCGGTGGTTTCGATACGGCGCGGGAACTGTGAAAAGATGCGAGAAGGCTTACCTGCCTACTCAACCACCGGGCCGGGCATTACCATTCAGACGCTTGATTACAATATCAACACCAGCGCGCATAGCGTAATCAGTGACAGTATGCCGGCGATCAACAGCGCATATTCGACGGTATGAGGGTGGGTGAAATCCCGGCGTTCGCAGCCGGCCAGCAGAGTGTAGCACATTCCCGAGAGGGCCATGAGCGTCAACAACACGAAGATCGCCAGCAATAACCATGTCGTGCCGAGATACATGTCCGCCTCACCCGGGCAGCATCACGATCATCGCCAGCACGCCCATCATCACCGCCGTCACCACCCCCGCGATCAGCAGCGCGTAGCCTGCCGCGTGCCGGAAGGCGAAGCCATGCATCCGTGACAGGGCCAGCGTGGAGTTCCACGTCCCGAACAGGAGCAGCGACGTGAGGAACATCAAGGCGGCTGCGAATAACATCCATGTCATGCTGTAATACATCCGTTCGTCCCAGCACGATCATTCCCGCGGGACAACCGGTTATTGTGCCACCGTCTCACATCCCTGGTACCGCGTGTCCTTATAGGGCGACACCATGGGGCCATCCGGACAGTGCAGTGCTCCATCTCGCACCCAGCCGCACGCCCGCGCCTCCAACTCCGCGATCAGGTACCCGCGCCAGCGGGCGATCTCGTCCTGCCGGCCAGGCTCCCCAATCAGATTGCACAGCTCGCCGGGGTCCGCTTCGAGGTCGAAGAACTGCTGTTCGTCGATGCGCGGCAGCCAGACCAGCTTGCGGCGGCCGTCGGTGACATACTGCATCTCCTGCTCCGGCGCGTAACAGGCGCAGTGCTCGCCGTGGATATACGGGCGCCACTCCATGGCGGGGGCGTCCAGCAGCGGCAGCAGGCTCTGCCCGTCCACCGTCTCCGGGATGGGCAAGCCGGCGGCCTCCAACAGCGTGGGCATCACGTCGCGCAGCTCGATCACCTCGTCCGCCATCAGACGTCCTCGCTGCCGGGCGGGCGGCGTCACGATGAACGGGATGCGCGCACTGCCCTCGTAGGCATACGTCTTCCGCCACATATGGTGGTCGCCCTGCATGTCGCCGTGGTCGGAGGTGAAGAGGAACCAGGTGTTCTGCATCGCCTCCGGCTGGAAACGGCTCATCCAGTTCAGCAGCCGCCCGATCTGCGTGTCGATGAAGCTGATCTCGCCGAAATACCCGGCGCGCGCCCGGTGGATCTCCTCCGGCGACATGTGCCCGTGCCAGGCGTTGCGGTTGCGCTCCGGCAGGTCGTGCATCGCCGCCCAGTCGCCCACTGCCGGCGCCGGCAGCTCCAGGCGGTCGTACATGTCGAAATACGGCTGCGGCGGCACGTAGGGCGAATGCGGCCGTGAGAAGGAGATGTTGAGGAAGAACGGCCGCTCCGGGTCGCGATTCTGCAGGAAGTTGAGCGAGCGCATCATCGTCCACGCGCTGGGGTGCAGGTGCTCGGCGGCGTGCCACGGGCGGCTGTGCCAGGAGTTCCAATCCACCCCGTGATCGTCCGGCGTCACCCCGTCCGGCGCGTGCTGCCGGAACCAGGCGCGGTAAATGTCGTCGTAATCGCGCGCCTGCATGCGGCCGGACTCATCCAGCTCCAGCGATTCGAAGCCCATCGACGCCCGCTGCGGCTCGAAATGCCCCTTGCCCACCATGTGCGTGCGGTAGCCGGCCCGCGTCAATTCGCCCGCCAGCGTATGCGGAAAATCGTTCGGCACCGGTCCCTGCCCGCTGCCCATGCCCAGCACACCGGTATGCCACTGGCTCTGCCCCGTCCACAGCGTCGCCCGCGCCGGAATGCAAGAGGGCACCGCGGTATACGCATGCGTGAAGTTCGTCCCGCACCCCGCCAGGTGGTCCAGGTTCGGCGTCCGCACGCATGGATGCCCGCTCGCCCCCAGGCAATCCCCGCGCATCTGGTCGGCAAAGATGAGGATGATGTTTGGTTGGCTCATGATGGACCAATACGGCGAGGGAGGAGCAGGTTCCTTCCTGGGGGTCGTCTGAACCTTGATTCGTCGGATTCAGGGATTTACGGATTATCCTACTCCGTTCAAGCCTACGGAGTAGATGTCGTGGTACGTTGCAATATGCCGTTAATGATGCATATGCGCTCGGTACGGTGGTCGAGTAGGCAAGTCAGCTTCTCGAAAAACCCTCACTGCTTTCTTGCCGTATCGAGACTACCGCGGGTATAGGGAAGCCTTTCGTGAACGGGCGCTATAGGAGAGGTGGTCTCGATACGGCGAGAAAGTAGTGGGGGCTTTTCGAGAAGCTGACTTGCCTACTCGACCACCGTACCGAGCGCCATCATCTCGCATGATTCGATCCGGCTCTTTTAGCATCCAATACTCCCCAGGCGATAAAGATGCGGTACAGAAACCCTGCCATTGGAGCCGTCGATGCACATCACCCATCTCAAAGAAATCGTCGTATTTCGTAATGACGACGGTCAAGTCAGCGCACAGAAAGGGACCACCTGTGACCTGATCGATGATGGCGGCCGTCAATGGGTTGAGAAGCAGTGGATCACCGGTGACTGGGTCTTCGATGCGGACTATGAATACCGTGTCGAGAAGCACATCTACCAGCAAGCGAATGCGCGGGGGCTTCCCGTTCCGGAGTTGCTCGACTTCAACGATGCCGAGCGAAAACTGTGGCTGGCATACCTGACCGGCACGCGCCTCGACACGCCCTGCCGGGAGGTGGGCCATCTGCCGGCCGTGCTGCAGTTTTATGACGCCTTCAAGGAGATTGCGTTCCCGGCTGCGCTACCCCTGTCGCGGATGGATGAAGCGCGCATCTATCAATATCGCCTCGACCAATTTCAATATATCTTCCCGCGGGAGGAAGTGTGGCAGCGGGTCATCATGTTATACGAGCAATGCCTGCGCGACATCCCGTACCAGACCATCCCGTTCGACCGCATCCTGCATAATACACTCCTGTGCGATGGCACGCTGCGCTTTTACGATTTCGAATGGACGATCGCCGGACCCCACGATTTTACGCTAGCCAGAATTGCCGTTGAATTCACGTGCTGTGATGAACCACAAATTCTGTCGCGGGTCACGCGGCTCGACCTGTACCACCTGTTCCTCCTCCGTTTCTACGGCTTTGGCCGCGAGCCGGAAAGCATCTATCCCTACCTGCGCAACCATCTGCGGGATGACACGCTGGGGGAGCTCTTCGATCTCGTCACCAGGGAGAAATACGCCGGTCAATGCTGGCTCTCGCCGTAAGAAAGCACCCATGATTCCATTACCCGGTGCTCCGCCACTGTCCCCTCTTTACCTAGTCTATGGGCTTCGACACGAGATCATCGAGCAACGCGCGGACTTCGGGGGTGAGTTCAGCACGCGGTAAAGACAGCGCAGGAGTGGAGCGATTGTCAGTGATGACGTCCATCCGATCCTCGGGCAGCCAGAACGTGATAGATGGTTGACCGGCGCGCAGGCCGTAGTGCCGCGAGCGTGAGACAATAAAGTAAGTCACTGCAGTGCCAGCACGGAGGCATCGGTCATATCCCGCTTCACGCAGGAGCGCCACGAACCTGCCGATGCGTTCCCAGATGCAGAAGAAGTCTCTATTGTGAGCCCCAGCCCTCTCACCCAACGCGTTCCACCTGCGTACCCCCTCCTCGACCATATCCCAACTGACAATGAATTCACCTTCCATGAGCCGCCCCTCCTCGTAGTAGGGAACGAGCGGTCCGAGCTTGACCAGGGGGAATTCGCGATGGATATCAGAGGGCATTGCCCGGTCCAGTAGCCAGCGTCTGATTGTGCCCGGAAAGCATTCGCGCGCCAGCCCTGTCAACTCCAGCGACATCATGTCCGACCCGTCAGCCGTGAACGACACAGTCGGTAGCGGCGACACATTGCTCCCCGAGAAGGCTCTGCACTCGCGGTCGCCGACACTGATCACAAGACGGAAGCTGAACCACGAGTTCCGACTGATACGGTGTTCCCCCGTAGTGTGCAACTCCGGAGAAAGCACAACCGCTTCACCGAGAAGCCCGGCCAGCACCTTCTCATGCAGTTCAACGAACGGATACGCGTCATGAAGGAACTCGTACGCATCACCATGCAGCCACGCGTCGACCACCGTGGCTACCTCCTGTGTATCGGCGGTGGTCGCGGTACCGACGAGATCGCCTCCCTCCTCCAGCGAGACTATGTATACGAGTGCACTCTCTATGAACACCGACACCTCGCAGGCTCGGCGCTCGCGCGTTACTATCACCTTCCACAAGATGTTACCGCCTGCGATCGTCACCGTGGTTCCGGTGGCGGAGTCCTCGAACCTGTCGGCAAGCTCCCTGAACAGTTCCCTTGCGCATGCTTCCTCTCTGGTCATGATTGCTCCTTCGGGCTCACTGGAGTATTCGTCCTCTATGTCGCGCAACGTGTCACATGGCACACCACGCTCGCCCAGCGCTTGCCCACCGCCGCCAACGTCGCGAAGCAATGTCAAATAGTAGCCAGACGTTGATGCTTTTGCATCTCCTGTTCTGCTCACTGCGGGCATATCCTTCACCACTGACGAAGTAGCCAACATCAGCCGCAATAGGGACACTCCTCGGCCCATGGGGCAGGAATCCGCCGGCCGGACAGCGTAGTGTAACTGCGGATTTCTCGCATTGCGGAAAGGTACTTCATGCGCTGGTTGATTGATGATGACGGGACGTTTTCTCTGCTCGATGGGCCGGTGAGCCTGCGGGATGCCTACCCGGCGATGGACGGCGGGAGCGTGCGGCCGCTGCGCGTGGAAGTGACGCAGGCCGCGGAGGGCGGGGTGATCCGCTATACGCTGGCCGCGGGGTATCTCGATGTTGAGCTGGGGCGTGATGATCAGGGGATGACGGTGGCGGCGCGGCTGGGCGGGCGCGCGGCGGCGCCCTGGCGGGTGGCGCCACTGGGCGAGGGCACGCTGGAGGGCGCGGCGCGCTGCATTCGCCAGGGCCAGGGCTGGGGCGGGCCGTCGGGCACGCTCGACCTGCCGGCGAGCGAGAGGGTGGAGAGCTACGGCCTGGTGGGGCTGCTGGCGGAGGACGGCGCGGCGCTGGTGCTGGCGGCGCATGACGCCCGCCACTTTGTGCAGATGACCGTGCTGGCCACCGGCGAACTGGGCGCCGTGCAGGCGACGGCGTGGTTCCGCACCGAGAAGATTCCGCTGGACGGCGAGCTGGCGCTGCCCGTGCTGCACCTGCGCGCGGCGCCGGATGCCTGGACCGGCATGCAAGCCGCGGCGCGCGACATTGCCCGGGCGATGGGTGCGCGCACCCACCAGCCGATCAGCTACCACTGGTGCTCGTGGTATTACCTGTGCCAGCATATCTCCGCCAGGGTGCTGGATGAATACCTGGCCGGCTTTACCGCGCTGACGCCTCCCGTGCCGCTGCAAACGGTCCAGCTCGACGTCGGCTATTACCCGTCGAGCGGCGACTGGCTGGAGACGACTGAGCAGTGGCCGGGCGGCCTGCAGGCGGCGTTCGCGCGCATTGCGGCGGCCGGCTACCGCCCGGGCATCTGGCTCGCGCCGTTCATGGTGGGGAATCACAGCCGCCTCTTCCGCGAGCACCCGGAGTGGATCCTGCGCAACCCCGACGGCGCCCCATACGGCGTGTGGAAGATCTACAACGAGCCGAAGCTGTGGGGCTACCCGGACGAAGAGTTCTACACGCTGGATGTCAGCCACCCGGAGGCGTTCGCCTACCTGCGCACGGTCTTCCGCACGCTGCGCGGCTGGGGCGCCGGGCTGTTCAAGACCGACTTCATGTACTGGGGGCTGACGGATTCCACCCTGGTGCGCCGGCACACCCCGGGGAAGACCTCGGTGGAGTATTTGCGCGACGTGCTGGCGATGATCCGCGAGGAGATCGGCGAGGAGAGCTTCTGGCTGGGCTGCATCGCGCCGTTTTTCCCCTTCATCGGCTACGCGGACGCCATGCGCATCGGCGGCGATGTGGGCGCCTCCTGGGCCGGCGAGATCAGCCCGCAGAACATGCTGCGCGAATCGGAAGCCGACCAGTATTTCAATAACATCTGGTGGCAGAACGATCCGGACGCCACCCTGGTGCGCGACCGGCACGTGCACCTGACGCCGACGGAGGTGCGCAGCCTGGCGCTGTGGCAGGGCATATTGGGCGGGGTCGTCTGCACCTCCGACCCGCTGCACCAGGTCGCCCCCGACCGGCTGGCGCTGTGGCGCTTCCTGGAGCCAGGTGAGCCGGGCTCGACGGTGCTGCCCTATTACGCAACCAAAGAGCCGCTGCGCGTGGCCGTGCGCCGTTACCGCGACCCGGACGCGTGGGCGGTGCTGATCTTCAACGCCACCGAGACGCCGCTCACCCGCTGCTACCCGCTGTCGGAGTTGACCGGCGCGACCTCGCTCTACGCCTATTCCTGGGGCCCGGACGGCGCCGAGCCCGCCGGCCAACTGGAGTCGCTGCTCCTCACCCTGCCCCCGCACGACGCGGCGCTGTATTACCTCACCGCCACGCCCACCCCACCGCCGCCGGGGCTGACGCTGGGCGGCGCGGTCGGCACGTTCGCTGCATATAGTTCTGCATAATAAGAATCCAAGGAATAACGTTCGTTTTACAGGAGGATAGATTATGAGAAAAACGTGTCTGGCAGCCGGACTAACCTGCGCAGGGAAGACGTTGTTTTCCTGCCAATTGGTCGAGCGATATGGGTACTCCCGCATCCCGGGGGACGCCCTGGTACTTGCATTTCAGGAGACGTTCCCTCATGTAGGCATCGGCCACGAGATCGCCGGACTGACTCCCGAAGAGGCATACCTCTCAACCTGCGGGGAGTATGGGCGGTTCGTGGTGAATTTTTTGAATGCCTTGAACTTGGATAGCACATTACCGTACGTACTGGATACCTTTCATGTCCGCCCTGCTGATCTCGCCGGGCTGGAGCTTGATAAAATACAGGTGCTGTTTTTCGGCTATCCTGATATCGATGCTCAAACAAAAACCTTAGAAGCGAGAGCATACGAAATGGCGCGTTATGGCGGGCTATATGGTTGGGTGGCCGACGAAATCTCCGCTGTAGCCGCGAAGTTCGAGCTGTTTATTCAGATGAGCCGTGAACTGCAAGCCGAATGCGCTACCTGCGGTTTTCCGTTTATTAATACCAGCCAATCGTTCAGTGAAGCAATCGAGTCTGCCGTGGCGTTAGCCACACGCGAAACATAAAACGCCATGTGAGCATGAAATAGGGGATATGAACTAGGGACAGTGTGACAATCCAGGAGAAGGAGAGGATGATATGGAAATCCAGCGCATAAACCATGTGGGTATCGTCGTCAATGACCTTCCCGCCGTCAAAGCGTTTTTCTCGACCTTGAAACTGGAAGTGCAGGGGGAAGCAGCGTTGGAAGGATCGTTCGTAGAGCAGGTCGTCGGGCTCAACGACGTGAAAACCGCCATGGTCTGGTTTCGGATGCCGTACGGTCAGACCAGTCTGAGAACTGTCCCGCATTATTCACGATATTGACGGGTAAATAGGTAATCCCTATAATAGGATCACTTTTCCAGCGAGCTAGAGGATATGCGAACCATTACCAACTTGAACCAGGTCCAATCCTCCACCCGATCGACATAACGTCGCATCCGGGCGCTCGCGCACACCACGACACTCTCAACCCCTCCCGGATGCCGGGAGGGGTTTTTCGTTTATCGACCGTGAAAAGGGAGGATAACATGGAGAAAGACGACGCGCTGGTCCGCGACATCATCGACCATTACAACCGGTCTGATGAAGCTGCCCGTCTGGAACGAGATATCGGGCCGATGGAGTTCGCCAGGACACGGGAGCTGCTGCTGCGCGATCTGCCGCCCGCGCCGTGCGAGGTGTTGGACATCGGCGGGGCGGCGGGACCGTATGCATACTGGCTTGCCGGCCTGGGGCATCGGGTGCACCTGGTCGATCTCGTGCCCCGGCACATCGAGCAGGCGAGGGAGATCGGGAGCCATCCGGGCTCGCCCCAACTGGCCAGCATGCGCAGTGGCGATGCCCGCGCGCTCGATTTCGCGGATGCATCGGCCGACGCCATTCTCCTGCACGGTCCGCTGTATCATCTCACCGAGCGGGCGGAGCGGTTGCGCGCGATTCGTGAGGCGGCGCGCGTGCTCCGTCCGGGCGGCGTGCTGTTCGCCTTCGCCATTACCCGCTACGCCGGCCTGATTTACGGTTTGACGCGCGGGCATGTTTTCGATCCCGCCTACCATGCCATGCTCCGCAACGAGGTGCAGACCGGCCGGCGCCAGAACCCGCCCGCCGGGATGTTCACCTTCCCGCATGCCTACTTCCACCTGCCGGATGAGCTCACCGCGGAGGTGGAGCAGGGCGGCCTGCGGCATGAATACACGCTGGGCATCCTGGGCCCCGCCTGGATGGTGCCCGATCTCGAGGCCAGCTGGCAGGATGAACGGCAGCGGGAAGTGCTGCTGGATATTGCCCGCCTGACCGAACACGAACCGGCGCTCGGTCCCCGCCTGCTGGCGGTCGCCCGGAAAGCGGACGGGTGAGTTGCGCCGGCTCGCATTATGCTGAAGCCACCGGCAGGCATTTCGGCCTGCCGGTGGAAAACAGGAGCGTTATGGGCAACATCGTGCTGATCGGCATGCCCGGGTGCGGGAAGAGCACCACGGGGGTTTTGCTGGCGAAAACTTTGAAGTTACCCTTCATCGATACCGATCTCCTGATCCAGACGGCGGGAAACCGTTTTCTGCAGGAGATCATCGATACGGAGGGGATGGAAGCGTTTCTGGATATCGAAGAGCGCGCCATCACGTCGCTGGCGTTGACTCGCGATCACGTCATCGCCACCGGCGGCAGCGTGGTCTACCGCGAGTCCACCATGCGGTTCCTGCGCTCCGGCGGCATGACGGTCTACCTGATGGTCTCCTGCGCGACGCTGGAGGAACGGCTGCGCAACATCGCTACGCGCGGCATTGCCCGGCGATCCGGGCAGACGATATGCGAGCTGCTGGCGGAGCGCCATCCCTTGTATCGACGCTTCGCCGACCATGGCCTGGACGTGGATCGCTGCAGCACGGAGGAAGTGGTGACGCTGCTGGCGGCATTGCGCGTGAAATAAGGTGAAATGGGATCAGTGCTCCTTCTCCAGCCGCTGTACTGCCCGTCGCGCTTCGGTCGCCGCTTCCGACTGCGGATACCCGTCGATGAGCTCTTGATACTTCAGGATGGCCTCAGCGCGATGCCCCAATTGCTCGTGGCAACAGCCGATCCGGTATAACCAGACGGGACGCAGCGGGTGTGCCGGATACTGTGTCACCACTTCGTTCAGCAGTTTCAACGACTGTGCGTAGCCTGCCGGCGTGCCAAGCTGGTAGGTATACTCGACCAGCCACTCCCGCATGGGCTGCGATTTGCTCTTGGCGACCACTCCCAGCAGCGCCTGCATGTCATCCTCGCGCTTTTCGGCGGCAAGCAGCGAGATCATCGCGGTCAGCGCGTCCTTCACCACGGCATCGTTGCGGTATTCGGCGATCAACTGGCCGAACGCCTCCTTCGCGGTTTTGGCCAGCGCAGCCGCCGCCTGCTCCGACGATGCCGACCGGCTCATGTTCACCAGATCCTGGCCATACTGCAGCAGGTACGCCGCCCGCTTCTTCTCATCCTGCGGCACCCGGGAGATCAGGCCGGCGTAGATCGGCGCCCAGGCGTCCGGCTGGCGATCCGCCAGCATCACCGGGCGCATGATCTCGATGCCGTTCCAGGCCAGCGGAATCTCGTTAGACTGGTAGGTGAGCGCATACAGCTCGCGCGCTTTCACCACCACATCCTGACGCTGTGGATCGGTGTCCGGCAGCAGTTGCACGATCTGCTGGGCACAGGTCAGGTTGCCACCGATCACCGACATTGCGTACCGCGTCATGCACAGGTGCCCTTCCAGGGCGGTCAGGTACCGGCGCTGCCACTCCGTCAGCCGCTCCAGGATGCCCAGGCCCGTCTTCCCGTCCAGCGTCTTTGCGGCTTTCGCTTTGTCCAGCAAGGCGCTTGTGTAATAGTTATAGAGTACCATGATACCTTGATCGGGCAAGATATCCCGCCGGACGGCGTCTTCCAACCGGCGGCAGGCCAGCGCCGGGTCCACGGCCAGGGCACCGGGTACAACACCATGAACACCGTAGGCCGTTCGTATCTCTGAGTATATCGAATCGGCGGGGACGCCGCGAAAATCCGACTCCAGCACCCGCTGCACGTATTCCGATCGCGGCCAGGCAGTATACAGCCGCTGGCGCACCGCCTCCGATTTGGCCGTCTCACCTCGGCGAGCATGGATCATGAAGAGCTGCAACAACGCCTCCCCGCCGTAAATCGTCGTGTCCTTCTTTGCGACTTCTTCGAACATGGGGACGGCATTGTCGAATTGTCTCATCTCCGCATAACACATGCCCAGGTAGAGCCGCCGGCGGATGGATGCCGGTCCTTGCGGATCCGCCGCGATCAACGCCTGCAACGCGGGGATCGCCTCACGGTATTGCCGGTGCCCTAACAGGTAATTCGCCTGCATGACCCCGTGCAAATCGGCCGGTTTCCCGATCCAGGTGATGCGCGGCAGCTCGGTAGGCAGATCATTCAGGCGCCGGATATTCTCAAGCTCAACTGGGTGCGACAGGCGTCTCTCATTGGGCTGCAGCTCGACCGCGGGACCGGTTTGTCCGCCACATGCGGCGGCATCCTTTCCCTGAAAGACGAGCGTCGCCCGGCCGCCACGCACCAGCACGCCGGACTTCCCGCCGAGGAATTGCGTGCCGTGCATCACCACCGCTTCGACTTCGGATTCGCCGTGGGTGTCGTCGCCCAGATAGATGCCCGCCACCCCGGGATGGGCGAAAACCGCGCGGGAGACGACGACGCCGGTGGTATCGACGGGATACGCCAACAGCGCCTGGTAATTCGAGAGCCAGATCCCGTACGGCAGATCATGGAAAATGCCGCTGTCGATGACGACGTTGCCGGCATCCAGCGACGGCGCGTTCCAGATAAAGACGCCGGCGTCGCCGCCGGAGATGTCGTTCTCGCTGATGATGATTTTGCTGTTGTGTTCCAGGCTGCAGATACCCACCCCGGCATGCATCAATTGTGTATCTCGCGGGGTGACGTGGATGCGGTTATTGGCCACCAGCAGGCGCGGGGCGGTGACGCTGACCCACCCCTGCAACCGCGCGTCATTGATCATGTTGAAATTGATGCCGGTCACCTCGCTCTGCACGGCATTCTCGCTGATCACCGGCGTGAAGATGCGCGTGCCGTTGCGCACCCAGTGCACGCACACGCCGACCGCCGTGCGCGTGATGGTGTTGCCGAAAATTTCGTATCCCCCGACGCCGGCGATGATGCCGGCGCAGAGCTCGACCGGATATTCCTCCGGATGCACGATCGAGGAATTCAGCGGGATGTTGTCAATGCGGTTGTAGGCGATGACCACGCTGTTATCGAACTGCGCACTTTCGATGCGAATGCCGGCATAGGTGAAGTTGCGCAGGATATTCCGCGCGAGAATCAGGCGGTCGGGGAAGGTGCGGCAGCCGATCCCGACGGTCATGTTCGCGTCGATGTCGTGGAGCTTAGTGCCGTCATTCAGTGCCGGATTGTCGCCGTCCAGTGTGAAGCCGGCCATCGTCACCTGTGATGATTGCACCATCACCAATGCATTGCGCGCTTCACGCTCGGTAGCCGGTGGAATGATGACAGCTTCCTTGCCGGTGTCGGCGCGCGCGGGATTCGCGGCAAAGGGGGTGGTGGCTGCCGGAGCGTTCGGATTGGTGTCGGCGCCCGGCCCGAGCAGCGTCATCGGCCGGGAGATCGTCAATCGCTCGAGATAACGTCCGGGCGCCACGCGTACCGTGCCGTGCGGCGCGACGGCGGTGACGGCGTCCTGAATGCGAGAGAAGGCATCGCTCCTCCAGACATGCCCGCCGCAGTGCCCCGGACCGTCCCAGCGGGCATCCACCCAGACCGTCTGCGGAGCCGCGCTGGCGCAGAGAGCGCAGAACAGCGCGAACAGTACGCACGAGAGGTAGTGCATGGCGTGAAATCCTTTCCGACATACCGTCCGATTGCTGCCTGCCAGAACCTTGGAAAGGGAAGCGACCTCTTGATTATAATAGGGCCGAAATCAAATAACAAGTATATCGCTGTTATTCCTGGAGGTTGAGAACGGGAGTGGTGATCGCAGGGGCGAAGGGTCTTCGCCCCTGCGTATTTGAACAGTATTGTGGCTGGCACAGCACACGCACATGCTGTGCCAGCCATTGGGTCGTTACGGTTGGCTAATCGTGACGTTGTCGAACGTCGCGGTTGTCGTGGCCGTGGTCGAGCCGCTGGTCACGGCCAGGCCGATGAGCACCGGGTTGGTCATGGTCACCGTCGTATTGGAGCCCACCTGGGTCCAACTGGTCCCGTTGGCGGAGCGGTAGGCTTTCAACGTGTTGCCCGTGCGGACCAGGCGCACCCAGTAGGGGGCGGCGGACGCCGAGCCGTTGCTCGTCGAGGTGCTGCCGCCGGCTGATGTCCGGCGATGGAAGTACACGCGCTTGTTCGAGCCGGGATAGAACAGCGAGGAGGCTTCGATACTGTTGGCGTTCGTGTTTTGCCGCACCATCACGCCAGCGCGGGCATTACTTCGGCTGCTGGTAAAGCTGGCTACGCGCGCGGTGATCGTGAAGTCTCCGGTGATTTGCTTATACACGATGCGGAAAGCATCCGCGGTGCCGGTGATGCCGGCGCCGGCGCCGGCCACCGTATAGGTCGAACCGGCATAACTCGCACTGCCGGTCAGCCCCACGGAACCGATGTCCTGCGTATTGGTAAACAGCCCGACACCGGTAATCGTATAGGTCCCGGACGCCACGGCGCTGTCGGTCATGCCGGTCTTATACGCGATGGCCTTCAGCGTCTTTGTGCTGTCGATCGCCACCGGCGTGCTGTATACCGTGCCGGTGGTCGAAGTGGGATCCGTGCCATCCGTGGTGTAGCGGATCGTCGCGCCACTGGTCGTCGTGCTGATAGTCACCGTCTGTGCGGTGCCATACGTGCCCGCCGCCGGATTGAATGTCGGTGTGGCGCACTGGATGTTATACACTCCGGAGGCCACCGTGCTGTCGGTCATGCCGGCTTTATAGGCGATCGCCTGCAGCGTCGTATTGGTGCTGATCGCCACCGGCGCCGAATAGACGGTGCCGGTGGTGGAGGTGGGCGTGCTGCCATCCGTGGTATAGCGGATGGTCGCCCCATTGGTCGTGGTGCTGATGGTCACCGTCTGTGCGGCGCCATATGTGCCCGGCGCCGGAGCGAAGGTCGGCGTGACGCACTGTGCCGGCGTGTTATAGATGCGCAGGTAAGCATCCATGGCCTGCGCTTCAGTGGTACTGAAGACGTTGGAGAAGATCAGGATTTCTCCAATCGTGCCGGTGAACATGTTGGGCATCGGCGTCTCGCCGGCGCACTGCGCGGAACCGCCTCCCGTACATGATCCCATCTGGGGCGCGTTCCCCTGGTTGGCCGGCCCCGGGCCGTAGAACCCACCGGTGCTCGTGCTGGCGCCGACGCCATCTACATAAATGGCCAGTGTATTGCCACTGCTCATGATCAGGACGACGGTATGCACTACACCATTATTGACGGTGGTCGGGTGCGTCACATTGGGTCCGAGATAGGCGGGGTTGAGCAGATAGGGATCACACGCCCAACCGCCCCAGTGCCCGCCGTTGTAGACGCGGGACGCCAGGCGCAGTTTCCCGTCCTTGATGACCAGGGCGAGCGTGCCGCCGTCGCGGAAGAGCACACAGTTGTCGGCTGTGGTCTTCATGATGAAGGCCACCGTCTGGTAATTCCCGCCATCGATGCCGTTCCCGCCACTGCTGCCGGTTTCGAGACGTCCGTTGGCCGGGAAGTAGATCGCCGGGTGCCCGTCAAGGGTATTGGCACCGCTGCGCATCATTTGTGGGCTCCCGTAGGTGAAGAAGGTCGGGTAATAACCGTTGCTCCAGTTCGCCAGGTCGCCGACGGAGGGCAGTTTCGTTCCATCGGAGAAGGTGGCGCCATCCGCGTAACTATCCAGCGTCGTCATCTTCGTCCAGTTCGTGCAGGTGCCCTGGAAGGCGCCCACGGCGCTGTCGGCCATGCCGCTCTTGTAGGCAATGGCCTTTAGCTTGACCGGCATGTCGCTGAAGGGGATGGGGGTGGTATAGACGGCGCCGGTCGTCGCGGTCGGCGTGGTGCCGTCGATGGTATAGCGAATCGTGGCGTCAGGGGTGGTCGTGCTGATGGCCACCGCCTGCCCACCGAAGTAGACATTGTACCCGCCCGTTGCCGGCGTAAAGGTCGGCGTGCCGCACTGCGTCAGGAAGGAATAAGTGTCCGACGCCACCGCGCTGTCGTTCAGGTCGGTTCGATACGCGACCGCCTTCAGCGTTGTCGTTGACGTGAGCGACACCGGCCCGGTGTAGAGCGTGCCCACCGTCGAGCTGGGCGTGGTGCCGTCGGTGGTATACCGGATCGACGCGCCCGTCGTGGTCGTGCTGATCGTCACCGGCTGCGCCTGCCCGATCGGATACACGCCGCCCGTCGGCGAGAAGGTCGGCATGGCTGGGGCGGGATTCTCCAACCAGGCGATCAGCTCTTCCGTCGTGGCATTGACCACGAAGTTCCGTTCCGTCTCGTTCAACGTGCCGCCTAATCGCGCTTTCACCATGAAGGCCAGCTTCGCATCCTGCGTGCCTTCGCGGATGGCGTCCCACACGCGGGTGGGGACGGGACCATGGCGCGAGGGGAGCACCGTTTCCGCTTCGTCCGAAACCACTTCGTACCCGGTATCCCAGTGGTCGCGCCACATGTAGTTGAAGGCGAAGAAAGCGGTGCCGAAACAGGTGGACGTCTGGCCGGGCACCCAGCGGATCTGCGAATACATGCCCAGCGGATTCGTCGGGGATTTGTCCCACAGGTCCGGCGTGGTGTACCAGAACCACGGCTTGGCGGTGATGATCGCCATCTTCGCGCTGTCGTTGGTATGCAAGCTATACGGCAACCAGACCTGGCAATACGGATCGAGGATCTGGAAGGTCGCCAGGCTGGCCGCTTCGCCCGGATTGAACGACACCCGCACGTTGGGATCGACCGCGTGAATGGCGTTGGCGATATCGATATATCCCTGCAGTTCCGCCTGGGTGGAGCCGTTGGGCTCGTCCATCACGCTGCAGACGAAGTCGTTATAGGTCAACCCCGCCCCCAGCAGGCGATTGATGACGCTGCTGATATAGGTCTGGTCGGTGGTCCACATGCCGATGGACAGCAGCTTGATGTCGTAGGCATCCATCTCCGCCTTGGACATTTCGCCGTACCAGATGTTCATGCCGTGCGCCGCGTAATCCTGCAGGTAGACTTCCCCTTCGGGGGGCTGGGTCCAGCCACCCAGCTGCACGGACTGTGCACTGCTGGTATCGATGGTTGACACGTGCACGTTGAGGGTGACCGTGCGGTCCGGGAAGCCGGCGCCGCTCAACACCACGTTGCAGGTATAGTCGCCGGGGGCGACGCCGGTGCTGTCGATGTCCAGCCAGATGCCGGCCAGGTTATACGGCGGAATGGTGATATTCGGCCGCTTCATCAGCACAAACGGCGTCCATGCCTGCCGGTCGTATTCTCCGCCATACGGATCATACGAGACCACGCGCCAGGTGACTTTACCGCTATACCCTCCGAGTGAGCCCGGCGTGACGGTCAGCGTCACCGGGGTATCCGCTATGCTGCGCACCGGCACATAAACGGCGCGGTGGGTGTTGCGTACCATGGAGAGGCTTTTGCTCGTATCGCCGGACGGCACCGAGCCGGAGGGCCACTGGTCTTGCAACACCGGGGTGTAGGCGTTCGTGGGCATCCACAGGAAATACGGGTAGGTGGCGCCGGCGCCCAGGCCGAGCGCGCGCGCCAGATACTGGGAGGCGCTGATGGGCGGGCGCACGGTGCCCTGCGGGGTGTAGTCGGGGTCGGTGGTGATCAACACGTCGTTGATGCGCCGGTAGGTATACCCGTACTGGTCCTGCGGCACCCCGACCTTCAGGCGCAGATTGCCCGCCGCCGTCATCGGGATGGTGGTGGCAAAGCGCTCCCACATGTCCCCGGATGCCGGCGAGCCTTGAGGCGCCGCGGTAAAGTCGAAGCGAATCGTCTGGTTCTGCGGGTTGGTGACGGTCATGTACCAGGGGCCGAAGACCCAGTTGTAGGAGTAATGGACCCACACATAGTAGGTGTCTGGGACATCGATGGGATAGTCATGCCACATCACGCCATCAAAAATCCCCCAGGCGGAGACCAGTTGCGTCCCTTCGAACCACCAGCCGCTGCCATCTTGGTGGTCGAACTCATTGGCCACCATCCAGTAGTACTGCTCGTTGAGTTTCGGGGAGTCCGGCGGCAGGATGTCACCCTGCAAGGTGGTGATCTGCCGCAGAACACGCACCGGATTGGCCATCATGTTCCATGTTTCATCGAAGATATTCTGGCGATTGTGCTCCCGGTAGTCGGGCACATCGAGGCCGTAATCCGGCAGCGAAAGGGTGTCGACCACCGTGCGCCAGTAGTCGTGACTCTGCGTGAAGACGTTGGGCTTGGTTTCGTATTCTTCCCACGCCACCGGCAGCACCTGCCAGAGATCCCACAGATAGACTTCCTCGGAAGTCAAGGTGTGGTCCAGCGAGTACTGAATGCCGGAGGGCGTGGTGGCGCGCAGTTCCTGCAGCATGGGGTCGGTTGGCGCGCTCGCCCAGAGCTCGTTGGTCAGGTATAAGCAGTCGATGTTGCGCTCGCAGTAACCGTTCTGCGCCCCGTTTTTGTTGCGCCAGCCGTGATCCAGGTGCGCCACATACAGGGTATAGGTGCCGGGCGCCAGGTCGACAATCAGGTCCTTCCAGTACCAGCCGTCGACGAGTGGGGCCATGTCGTAGACTTCGTCGTAGAAGACCGGGCCGTCACCCTCCCAGCCATCGCGATAAAGCTTCAGCGACGTGGGGCCATAACCGGATGCCCAGCCCTGATAGCGCACCCATACGCGATAGCGCCCGGCCGTGGTGATCGTCAGTGGCATCGACATCACCGGCGAGCCGGCGCCCGGATCATGCACGGTGCCGTGCACGTAGGTGCCGTTGACCGTCCAGGCCCAGTTCGCGCCGTAGAGATTGAGTCGTTCCGGGGGCAGGCGCTCCGGGTCCAGCAGGATGCGGCGGCTGGTGGTCGAGTTGTTCGTCGGCGGGTCGAGGACGAGGGGATCGATGTTATGCGCCGCCAGGTACTGGTGGAACCCATCGATATACTCGGCGTTATGCCCGAGATGCCACAAGGTTACCCCGAGGGACTGGCGTTGCCCGATCGGCTCGTCAACCAGGGCCGCCCAGGCTGCTCCGGCGCAAATGACACCGAAGCACACGAAAATAAGGCATCCTACCAGGAGACTGCGCATCCGAGCGATAAAGCGTTGGCGCGATGGCCGCGGAATCATGCGTGCCATGTCAGGTCCTCCTGTGTTAAATTTGTGATAGACGTGAATGCCTCAGGACTTCCGCTCGAGGACGGGGGAGGGCCCGCGATGAAACTGGAATCCCTTTCCGTGCACAAAAGAGCCGACTCCCCTTCGACCAGGATTGGGCGAGGCGGTGGGGGAGTGCCCGCGATGAAACAGAAATCCCGTTCCATGCACAAAAGAGCCGACTCCCCCTCGCCCAGAATTGGGAGAGGGGGCTGGGGGGAGAGGGCCCGCGTCTCCGACCCGCCACCGAGTGGAAGTCCTGTTGTTGTCATCATTTGTTAAACCAGGTATTGAAATGCTCTCAAATAGGACGGGTGACGATGAACTCAATTACGTAATGTATCTGTATCAAATTCAATGATAATATTAATCAATAAAACAGCAGCGGAGCATGAAGATGCTGTGAAAATTGTAATAGCAATACCTCACCATGACAAGGAAGAAACGTTGTATAATCTTGCAAGATAATGGTATAGTCTTGCACATTATACACGATGGAAACACACGGGATAAAAATAACGGATAGAATTGAACGACCGGACTTCGCGCTCTCTGAACAGTGTCCGTTCCGGCTCTATCACCATCAAAATACCACCGGTTTATCGGTGCCATATTTCGATATGCACTACGAACTGGAACTGGGCATGGTGTTGAGTGGGGAGATGGAGCGGTATTATCCCCATGCGCAATACACCTGTGCGGCAGGTGATGTCTGGTTTTGCGGAGTCTGGGAGCCGCACGGCTGCTACCTTAGCGAAGCGTGCGAAAGCGAGGCTTGCGAAGTCGTCGTCATGCAAATTCGTCCCTCGCTTGCCGCCGGCCTCTTCTTTCCCGAAGCGCCGCACGTCACGTGGATGGCGCCGTTTACCGAGCCGCTGCATCGCCGGCCGGTGGTCACGGAAGGACAACGGGAATCGGTCATCGATATCGGCCGCCGGATGAGCGCATTTGTGGGACGGACCGACTGGCAGAGCCTGTTCAGGATTCGTCTGCTGTTCCTTGAGTTGCTCACGCTGTTGCTGGCCCATGCGCCGGCGCCGGACCGCCCGCCTTCACTCCAGCAATATACGGATATCTCCCCCGCCCTGGACCTGGTTTTTCATGCACGTCAGCTCATTACCAATGCGCAGGCGGCGGAATGCTGTGCGATGAGTTACTTCCACTTTGTGCGCGAATTTCAGCGCCTGATGGGCATCACGTTTCCCACCTTCGCCCTGCGCCACCGCCTCTGCGGCGCCGCGGAAGAACTCGCCTGCACCGACCTGTCGGTCAACACCGTCGCGAAAAACTGGGGGTTCAGTGACAGCAGTCACATGATTCGCCAGTTTCACCGTCACTTCGGCTGCTCGCCCATGGAGTATCGGCAGCAGAAACAGGTCATGCTGGGTTAGCAGTAAACAGTCATAAATAGGGAACGGATATATAGGGGACGATTGTCTCCTATATATCCATGCCACGCTCTGCCCGCATTCTGGTCTGCTGCTACATGCCGAATATGAGGATGCGCCCGTCCCACGTGGTGAGGACGAGTTCGTCACGCTGGTCTCCATCGAGATCAAGCGCACAGGACCAACTGGTGCCGCCCCAACCGCTGGGCGCAGGCCCCTGATAGTGGGGAGGGGAATTGTCCACCCAGGCATCCTGCACGAACGAGGCGTAGCGGGAGTCATAGTTCCGGCTGCCCGCGTCTTCAAATTCGATAGCGTCAATAAGCTGGCCATCGAGATTCAGGATCGATACGCCATAGGCTCCCCTGGCGCCAAAACGGAAGCTTTGCTCGGGGCAGGCAATCTCCAGGCGGCCATCGCCATCGTAATCCAGGGGGGTTATCTCAAACAGGTGGCGGGGAGGCGCGAAGCGCCAGAGCACCTCGCCGGCGGCATTCAACGAGGTGACATTCGGCCTGCGAGACCAGGAGTTCACCAGCACGATTTGCAGCTCCTTTCCCGCTGATCGGGGGAGTATCCGAACATGCTGGCCATGCTCGACCACGTGGGGCAACAACCAGCGGCGACGGCCCTGATGATCAAACAACGCGGGACCCGAACTCGCCACTAATTCGTTGTGTCCATCACCGTCGACATCCCCCACCGCAAGACAATCGACATGGGCATCGTGCGGATCGATTTCCTCAGAGATTTCCTCGATGACTTTCTTGGACCAACGCAGTTCACCGCTGGAGCTTAAACAATAGAAATAGCCGTCGGTGTCGGTTGGCGTGCAGTGGTCCAGCGAGAAGAACAGCTCATCCGCGCCATCTCCATCAAGATCGAACGGGAAGAACCAGTGGCAAACGGGTTTCGGCACGCCGTTGAAACGCCAGCGAATCCGCTGGTTGGCGTCGACACCCAGCACCTGGCCTTCCTTCCCGCCCACGACCATCTGGAACTCACCCGATTGAAGACGTGAAAACGTCAGGGTTTCGATCGGGAACTCCATCTCCCAGTTTCTGCGAATCTGCCCATCCCGTATGTCGATTTCATACACCCGGTTGTCTTCGTGCGTAAACAGGCAAGAGTGCTGGCTGGGGTGCCAGCGGGCGCAGAGCAGACCGCGATGTTCGTTCGATGCTTGCGGCGCCGGCATCACCGGCAACTGGGTTCGCCAGCGCAAACCTTGGCCCGGGTCCAGCCTGATCAAGGTCGATCCTTCCAACTCCCGGACGACGACCATCGCCTGACCCTGATCGTCTCGACAAGCCACATGGGGATACGCCAAGACCTTTCCAACATCATAGGTCCATCGCAATTGCATTGTCACGGTCTGCTCCTTTCGACTAAGCTGGTTTTGCCGGAGTATCGCTCATTAGGACGCTGAGCCGTATCGGTGATCCGGATGATGGCCTCATTCCCCGAGTCGAAATACACACGGTTCTCCAAATGTGTATCAACGTAATTGTTCACACAAAGCACTCACGCTTGTATATTCACGAAATACCGGGGGAAGCTCTCTCCCAGGAATCAAAGCTCACACCGGTTGGCAACAGCCATATATTCTCGGTAAGTAGGGGAGAAGTCAAGTGTAATGCACTGTATATCTCACGTAACTTCTTGTATATTTTCGCAAACGGAGCCTGCTATGCTGCAGCGTGCCGGGCAGTGGCAATAACCTGTCTAGCATCTCAACATGACCTTATCCGAACGCACGCCCATACCATAGTCGACCACTCCTATCCAGTGCTGGCCCCCCCTCTTTGATATGCACTTCAGGGAACAGTCGCCCATTTCCAGTTATCCAGCCCGACCGCATGTATACGTTCACCTACCCCGGATGTTTCATCTAACCGCCTGCCGGGTATCTACCATATAACCGATCCCTGACCGGCAACCGCCGGTCGTTTCCTTCTCACGATCTCTGCTTTCGGACAGATCACTGTTACTCAGGAACAAACAGATGATTCCCAACACACCCGACAATCTGCGATGTCGTGCATGCGCAACGGACTCCCAATGGAGTGGCGCATCGAGGGATGACCACAGGAGCATGGCGCGCCTACGAGCAAGAGGGTTTCGGGGGCGGAATATCCTACCTATCTTTTTGATGTTTTTTTCATCATTTCACGCTCAAAACCGGGTTGAAACGCGCGGAGATGCGGCAGAGGCAGACCGGCGCCGGAGACCGGCGATCCCGGGAGATGCCACTGCGGGCGTTTCGTAGTATACTGGACAACACAACACTCATTCTCGCAGCAGGTAAGGAGTCAGCTATGAAGATCATACCGGTAGGAGCCGCGGGCGGCGTCACGGGGTCCTGTTTCCTCATCGAGGCGAACGGCGGGAAGTACCTGGTCGATTGCGGCATGTATCAGGGGCGCGGCGACGACGAGAACGATAACCGGCAATTCCCCTTCGAGCCGACGGAGATCGACGCGGTCTTCCTCACCCACGCGCACCTCGACCACTGCGGGCGGCTGCCGCTGCTGCACGCGCGGGGGTTCCGCGGGTGCGTGTATGCCACCGCCTCGACCTGCGACCTGGCGCAGTTCATCCTGCTGGATTCCGCGAAGATCCAGGTGGAGGACGCCGAGCGCGACGCGCGACGGAACCGCCGCCAGGGCCTGGAAGCGGAGCCGCCGCTGTATGACGAGCAGGATGTCATTCACCTGATGCGCGACTTCCGCCATCAACCCTACCGCCAACCGCTGGAGATCGGCGGGCTGCGGGTGATCTTCCACCAGTCCGGCCACATCCTCGGCTCCGCGTCGGTCGAGATCCGCGAAGGCGATGCGTCGGCCCTCTTCTCCGGCGACCTGGGCATGCCCAAGCGCAACGTAGTGCCCGACCCGGACCCGGCGCCCGAGTGCGACCTGGTGTTCTGCGAGTCCACCTACGGCGACCGCCTGCACCGCAGCGAAGAGGAGTCGGTGGACGAGCTGGTTGAAGCGATCAACTGGGCCTACAAAGCCGGCGGCAACGTGATCATCCCCTCCTTCGCGATGGAGCGCACCCAGGATATCCTCTTCGAATTGCGTGCGCTGCGCCAGAGCGGCAAGGTGCCGAACAATCCGGTCTACCTGGACAGCCCGCTGGCCGTCAACATCACGCGCGTCTACGACCACCATCCGGAGGACCTGGATGACGAGACACGGGCGGTCTTCGCCCAGCACAAAGATCCGTTCAGCTTCCCCGGGCAGCTTAACATCTCCACCTCCGACCAGTCGCGCGGCCTCAACGGGCGGGGCGGGATCATCATCATCGCCGGCAGCGGCATGTGCAACGGCGGCCGCGTGGTGCACCACCTGAAGCATAACCTGTGGCGTGATGACTCGGCAGTGGTCTTCGTCGGCTACCAGGCGCAAGGCACGCTGGGCCGGCGTATTATGGAGCACGCGCCGAACATCCAGATCGAGCACGAGCCCATCGTGGTGAAGGCCCGCACCTTCACCATCAACGGCTTCAGCGCCCACGCCGACCAATCCGGCCTGGTCGCCTGGCTCTCCACCAGCGGCCGCGCCCGCATCGTGCTGAACCACGGCGAAACGGAAGCCTCCGCGAAACTGGCGGACGTGCTGAACGCCCAGGGCCGCCACGCCGAGGTGGCGGTGAAGGGGAAGGTGTACGATACGGAGGCGATCACCGCGGCGGCGCGGTAAACCGCTGTTGTGACCTGTTGACGATATTCCCGCTTAAACGTACATTTAGGCGGGAATATCCGGTCAGGGGTGAATCCATGGTGAAGATATCGACAGTGCAAGCGCGCGAACAATTCTCGGAAGTCATCAATCGGGCGGCATACGGAAAAGAGCGTATCGTGTTGACGCGGCGCGGGAAGGACCTGGTCGCCCTAGTGCCGATCGAGGATGTCAAAACGCTGGAGGCGTTGGAAGATCACCTCGATGCGGAAGCGGTAAAGGAAGCCCTTGCCGATTATGCGCTGCACGGCGGGACGGCCTGGGAAGAAGTCAAAGCCGAATTGCGAGCAAAACGTGATAAAAGCGAATGACGCATGCGCTATCGGATCATCATCCCCAATCCCGCACGCAAACAATTGCTCAAATTGCCGGAAGCGATTCAAATCCGCGTAGAGCAGGCGATTGATGCGCTAGGCGACACCCCGCGTCCACATGGTGTCGAATCTCTCAAAGGCTTACCCGATGCTTACCGAATACGTGTCGGCGATTACCACATTGTGTATGCCATACGGGATGATGAATTGTTGATTCTGGTCATTCGTGTCGGGCATTGGCGGGAAGTCTATCGGCAACTGTAGCGACACTCATCGATTCTCACCGACAGGCATCAAATCCACAATCACCAGTTCCGGCCGGCAGCAGAACCGCATCCGCGGCGCCTCGTTGCGCTCCATGCCGAGGCCGCGGGAGACGAGGAGATGCTTGCCCGGGACGATTTCCGTCAGACCGGAGGCCCAGCGGTGCGGGACGTCACAGAGGGTCATCAACGGACCGATGCCCGGCAACTGCACCTGCCCGCCGTGGGTGTGCCCGGCCAGCAGCAGGTCGGCGTTCACCTGACCAAGGCTGTAGTTGGGGACGTGCCCGACCACGAGGTGAAACTTGCGCTGCCCGGACAGGCGGAACGACGGATTCGCAGAATCCAGCATGCTCAACCCGGTCAGCACCAACGGTCCCAGGTCGCGTGTCTGCGTCTCTTCCATCACCTTTACCGGCGTGCTGGCGAAGATGATCGGAGCCCAATCCCGATCGACGTTACCGACCACGGCAAAAATGCCCAATGGCGCGGAGAGATCGGCCTGCTGCACAATACCGCGGAACCGTTGTATCTGGTTGCGCTCGCCATGCGGCACAGACACCAGGTAATCACCGGCGAAGAGGATGAGATCAGGATGTGCCTTCTTCACTGCCCGCAACACCCGCGCCTCGTATGGGCCGGGGGCATCGGTCTGGATATCCGCCAGCAGCGCCACCCGCACCGGGCGTTGCAGTTTGGGTGAGGTGAGCGCCCGGTGGGTGACCTGCAGCCAGTGCGGCTCGATGAAGAAGGCATCCAAGCCGATCAAAAGCAGCAAGGTCATCACGACAATGCTGAAGACCGCCAGCCCGCGCCGCCGGCGGAACAGCAATATTGCCGCCCCCAGCAGGAACAGCGGAAACTGCACGAACGCGCCCCAGGCCAGCAGCCGCAGGCTGCCAAAGCTGAATCCCTGCAATGAGAGGAAGGCGATGAAGCAGGCCAGTATGCCGCCGATGAGCAGCAAGGCGATCAGTCCCGGCGGTGGATTGCGCCGCAATCGCCACAGCAGCAACAGCCAGGCCAGGCACACGAGCAACAGGATGGTGAGATTGTAGACGAATGCTGACAAGCCACGACTCCATGCGTTGAAAGGATTTGCCGCTCCGCGTGGTAATTATACACCAGATTGCTATCCATCGCCGGAGGTGTAGATGCCGCCGACTCGCATCGTGTTCATCATGACCGATACCCAGCGCACCGACATGGTGGGCTGCTACGGCTTTCCCGACATGCAGACGCCGAACCTGGACCGGCTGGCGGGGGAGGGGATACGCTTCGACGCCGCCTATACCTGCCAGCCGGTGTGCGGGCCGGCGCGGGCGGCGATCTTTACCGGCGCCTACCCGCACAGCAACGGCAGTTGGGCGAACTGCATGCCGCTGGGCGACAACGTGAAGACGCTGGGTCAGCGCCTGCATGATGGCGGCGTGCACACCGCCTACATCGGCAAGTGGCACCTGGACGGCGGCGATTACTTCGGCCTCGGGCGCTGTCCGGACGGCTGGGACCCCGCCTACTGGTACGACATGCGCAACTACCTGGAGGAGCTGACGCCGGAGGAGCGGGTGCGCTCGCGGAACAGGCGCACCAATGACGACCCGGAGCTGACCGCCGAGTTCACCTTCGGCCATCGCTGCTCTAACCGGGCGATCGACTTCCTGCAGCAGCATGCGGACGATCCCTTCTTCCTCGTCGTCTCGTATGACGAGCCGCATGACCCCTTCCTCTGCCCGCGGCCGTATTCGGAGATGTATCGGGGCTACGAATTCCCGAAGAAGCGCAACGTGTGGGACCGGCTGGCGGACAAGCCGGCGCACCACCGCGCGTGGGCCGGGGAGAGCCTGGCGGAGAACAAGGATGCGCTCACCATCAGCCCGGCGGATTACCTGGGCTGCAACAGCTTCATCGACAGCGAGATCGGCCGCGTGCTGGCGGCGATCGACCGGTATGCGCCGGACGCGCTGGTGATCTACACCTCCGACCACGGCGACTTTCTGGCCTCCCACTCCTTGAGCGGCAAGGGGCCGGCGATGTATGAGGAGATCACCCACATCCCGCTCATCGTCCGCTGGCCGGGCCAGGCGCCCGCCGGCGCTGCCTGCCCGCACCCGGTGTCGCACATCGACCTGGCGCCCACCATCCTGCAAGCCGCCGGACTGCCGGCGCCGGCGCTGCTGGAGGGCCGCAGCCAGCTCGAATCGCTGCATGATCCCACCCGTCGCGTGAACGACGCCGTCTTCGTGGAGTTCGGCCGTTATGAGACCGATCACGACGGCTTCGGCGGCTTCCAGCCCGTGCGCTGCGTCTGCGACGGGCGCTACAAGCTGGCGGTCAACCTGCTCACCAGCGACGAGCTGTACGACCTGCAGGCCGACCCCGACGAGATGGTCAACCTGATCGAGTCGGAGGAGCACGCCGCCGTCCGCAATACCCTGCATGATCGTCTTCTGGCCTGGATGAACGACACCCGCGACCCCTTCCGCGGCTACTACTGGGAGCGCCGTCCCTGGCGCGCCGACGCCCGCCCGGATACCTGGGACTACACTGCCATGACCCGCCAGCGGGAGAACGAGGAATACGAGCCGCGCCAGCTCGATTATCTGACCGGCGTGGAGATCACGGAGGCGGTGCGGGTGAAGGGGCAGTTGCCGAAAGATACGGAGATCGCCAGTGATGCAGTTTGACGACATCGAGCGCGCGGAGATCGGCCCCGGGGTGGCGGAGTCGGCGTTCCGCATGGTGGGCGACTGGGACGGCAAGCCGTACCACCCGCCGGCGGCGGAGCAGCCGGGCGTGTATGCCTGGGGCGAGGCGCACCTGCAGTATGCCTATCTGCTGCAGTACCGGGCGACCGGCGACGCGCGCTACCTGGAGACGCTGCTGCGGCGCTTCAGGCAGTTGCTGGCGTTGCGCGACGACCGCCGGGGGGCGCGGGACGTGCTGCGCGGCCGCGTGATGCCCGCGTGGGGTTCGGTGCGCTTCTCGGAGGGGCAATATACCTGCTTCATCGTCCACGCCGGCATGCTGCTCTATCCGGCCGCCGCCTTCCTGGCCCTCGCCGCCGAATCGCCGGCGCTGCGGGAGCGCTTCGCAGCCGAGATCGCCGAGTTCACGCCCGTCATTCTGGAGACCGTGCACGCCTTCGACGCGGAGTGGCGCGAGGGGCCGGAGAAGGGGGAGGGCTTTTACCTCGACACCGCCTACGGCGGGCAGTACCTGCCGCTGAACCAGCAGAACTGCCTGGGCCGCGTGCTGCTGCAACTGGCGGACGCCACCGGGGAAACGGCCTACCGCGACCGTGCGGCCAGCCTGGCGTGTTACCTGAAGCGCCGGCTGATCTTCCGCCCGGACGGCGCCTACCAGTGGCAATACCGCCCGCCGCAGCATCCACCCTTCGACGGCCCGGGTGAGGACATCTCGCACGCCGCGATGAACGTGGAATACGCCGTGCTCTGCCACCAGCACGGGATCGTCTTCACCGCGGAAGACCTGAAGCGGCTGGCCGCCACCTTCCTGCAAGTCGTGCGGAAAGCCCCCGACCGCTTTGCCGAGTGCGTGGACGGCTCCGGCGAGAATAACCGCTACGCCAACGTCCTCGCCCTCTGGGGCAACCTGGCGGTAGTCGAGCCGGCAGTGATCGATGCCATCCGAACCGGCCTGGCGGCGCATCCGCCGCTCACCGGTCCGTTCGCCTTGCTGACAGCGGCGATGCTGGCGCTGAATAACACATCAAATATGTTACAATAACAGGGCATTCGCATGTACCGGAACATGGAGGTGACATGGACGATCATGGGTGCAGAGGTTGCCTGTTCGACATTCTCGATGCGATATTTCACTTGCCAGAAAAGGAAGAGACCGGAAAGGCCGGTTGCGCAAGAGTGGCAGGCTTCTTCATTTTCCTCACCGGATTGCTGACCAGTGCCATCGTGGAAATCATAGAGTTGTATTCCACGGCTGCGACGACTCCCCCCGCGATGACCATCGTCTTCTGGGTCGGTGCCGGTTTTGCCGCACTTGGCGTCATCATTGCGTTTGTTGGTTGGCTCGCGGAATGACGGTCGATAAGGAGATCGTTCCATGGGGCACGGCTGCCTGTTTGTCCTCTCAGAGATCATCGGACAGTGGATCCTGCAGCGCATCAACGGCGTGCGTATCGGCCTGTGCATCGCCATTTTCGCCATGCTGTTGAGCCTCGTGTTTCAGCTCGGGCATTGGGTCTTCCCGGCGGCCGATTGGGTGCTGTTAACCAGAAATATCTGGGCCGGCGTGTCGGTGTTGGGCCTGGTGTTTGCCCTGTTTGCCTGGCTCCATCAATAAGGGGAAGATATCCCTGCCCGAGTTTAGGTAAGCCGGTATGTAGTAAGCCACGCAGCCGCAGCGGAGTGGCGTCGTTGATCGGTAAGCTTACCTAAACTCGAAGCCACTCCGCTGCGGCTGCGTGGCTTACTACAAACGGGCTTCTCTTTACTTCAATACCAGCCGGCATTTCCGCACGTTCGAGCGGTAATGCGGGGTCTTACCGCCGTCCCGCCAGGTGCCCGAGAATTGCAGCCAGCCGGTGAGCCCATCGGCCTCCAACCAGGCCAGCGGCAGGCGGGGGCAATAGGGGTTGACTTCCTGGCCTTCCCAGAACTCCTCTTCATATACGAGGGTGAACGGGCCCCACGGTTCAGGCGCTTCGTAGATGTAGAGGTCGGAGCCGGCGTCGGGGGAGAAGTCTTCGTGCAGCCGCCAGGTGAGCAGCAGGTAGCGCTCGACCGCCGCCAGGTAGACCATGTCCGGCAGGCTGACGGTGCGCGGGGCGGTCAGGATGGGATAGGCGTATTCAAGGTGAGACGACCACGCCGGTTTGTTGACATCGGACAGGCCGCAGACCCATTCCCAGGCCGCCCGGTTCATGATCTCGTTCGCCGGCACGCGGCCCAGGCGGAGCGTGCTGCCGTTGTCCCACTGGTCGCCGGAGACGGCGTAGACATATCCATCGCGCGCGCCGGCGTTGTTCCGCCCGAAGTTGATGAACGCCGGCCCGCCGAAGAGCGCGCCGGGGAACATGGGCGGGGTGTCGCGTGGCGGGCTCCAGGTGGTGCCGTGATCGTTGGAGCAGAGGATGGTCGCATCGCTGCCGTGCTGGCTGTTCTCCCCGTAAGGCGTCGGTTTCAGGCCAAGCATATTCTGCGTCGCCAGGTAGAGCACGCCGTCGACGCAGATCATGCCGCACGGTTTCGGCCCTTGGCCGCCCCAGCCCTGGTACTCGATCATCGAGTTGACCTTGCGGATGGCATATTCGGGCGGTTTGCCGGTGAAGACCTGGACATCCAGCCCGCTGATCTCGTCTCCCCAGAGCGGATCGCCGGCGGAGGTGTAGAGGTGGCCATCATCGGCCCAGGTCATCGGGAAGGTGTCGCCTTTGATCTCCGGCTCCCCGTAGGGGATGCGCTCGCTGAGCCACTGGATGCCGCTGATACGGGTATTCATGGGTCCTCCTTCCGGTCGCTGCCGGTAGTATTCGCCGGCAGGCGCATGTTGTCCTGTCATGCAAAGGGAATCGCGGGCAGGAAGCGAAATAGTCCGTTGGAGGTGCCGCCATGCTAGCCGAACTGCGCGATGCGCTGGAGTTTCTCTTTGCCGATTCCGCCGTCTCCTCGGCGCCGTGCCGTGAGATGACGCTCGACGTGCCCCGCGGCGGCACGATTGCCGCGCACGTGCTGCTGAACGGCCTGCCGGTGGGCGCGCGGCTGCGCGTCTCCGCGGGAAAGGCGGACGCGCGGTGGTTCCGGCTGGTGGACGTGCCGGTGGAGCGCAACACCGGGCCGGTGGGCTTCATCGAGACGGAGGAGAGCGGCGAGAACCCTTACGTGATGCGCCGCGCGCCGTACCGGGTGTATGACGCGATGGCGCCGCTGGCGGGCGAAACGGAGATCACCGGTCCCACCATGGCGCTGCGCTTGCAGGTGCCGGTGGCGGCAGAGGTTCCGGTCGGCGAGCGGGAGATTCCGCTGCGGATCGAGGCGGGCGGCGAAGCGATCGAGCTGCGCGTGAAGATTGCTGTGCACGCCGCCGTCGTGCCGCCGGTGGGGCAGGGGAGCTTCCCCTACACCAACTGGTTTGCCTACAGTTACCTGGCCACCCGGCACGGGCTGGAGCCGTGGAGCGAAGGGCACTGGGGGATGATCGCCCAATACGCCGCGCTGATGGTTCACGGCCGGCAGAACATGTTCTGGCTGCCGCAGGGCGATATCTTCACCCTGCGGAACGGCCGTCCGGTGCTCGAGCGCGAGCGGCTGCGACGGCTGGTGCAGACCTTCACCGACGCCGGCATGTATTACATTGAGGGCGGACACTTCGGCGGGCGCGCCACCGGCAAGTGGCAGTGTCCCAACTTCGCAGTCGGGCTCACTGGCAGCCTGGCGGCGTCGGTGCAGGGCAACGCCGACATCCACGATATCGCCGTGCAGTTGATGCAGGAGATCGACGCCAACGGCTGGCGCGGGCGCTGGGTGCAGCACATCGCCGACGAGCCCATCGACGACAACGCGGCCGATTACCGCATCTTCGCCGGCACGGTGCGCAAATATATGCCCGGCATCCCCATCCTCGACGCCACCGAGTCGGAGTCGCTGGCGGGCGCGGTGGATATCTGGTGCCCGAAGGCGCAGGAGTACCAGTTGCACCAGCAGCACTTCGAGGCCATGCGCGCGCTGGGCGACCAGGTCTACTTCTACACCTGCTGCTTCCCCGGCGGCCCGTGGCTCAACCGCTTGCTGGACATGGAACTGCTGCGGCCGGCGCTGTTCGGCTGGGCGGCGGCGCGCTTCGGACTGGACGGTTTCCTGCACTGGGGCCTGAACCACTACAAGGAAGACCAGGACCCCTTCGAGCAGAACGTGGTCGCGCACGGCGGCGACAACTTCCTCCCCGCCGGCGACACCCACATCGTCTACCCGGGCCCTGACGGCCCATGGTCCAGCGTGCGCCTGGAAGCCCAGCGCGAAGGGTGTGAGGATTACGAGCTGCTGCACCGCCTCGACCCGGAGCAGGCGCAGGCGATCATCCGCCCGGTCCTGCGCGGCTTTGACGATTATACGAAGGATATCGCCGCCTTCCGTGCGGCACGGCGGGCAGTGCTGGAAGCGACGGCGATATAATAGTTTTACAGGTTCGGATGTGGTATTATGACCTTGCGATGCAGGACTTGCGCATGGTGGGGTAAACGTCATGAAATCGAATGATGAACAATTACAGGAAATCGTTCGGCGGATTGTCGAGGCTGTCCATCCGCTCCGTGTAATCCTTTTTGGTTCGACAGCCAGAGGAGAAGCCGGTCCGCAGAGCGATCTCGATATATTGATCGTCGTGCCGGACGGCACACATCGTTTCACAACGACACAAGCGGTTTATCGGTGTCTGCGCGGTTTACGCGTTGCCGTGGATGTGGTCGTGGCAACCGAAAGCGATGTGCGCGAGTATGGCGACTCCCCCGTCCTGATCTACCGCGAAGCCTTGCGCGATGGGAGAGAGCTCTATGCCGCGTGATAATACGGAGGATTTCTAGATTGTGTCGATAGGCGGTTACCCGGGGTACAGCCACGCATTTGAGAGAACGGAGTACCGTTTCCGGCTCGATGCGGAAGGGCTCAGGTTGGATGAAACGGGTAGAGCGTCGAGAGTGGGTGGGGAAGGCCGGGGAAAATACGGACAGTCCCCCTCGATCTCATCGCGGCTTGGCGGGAGGCGAAGTACCGCCCAAGGTAGCCTCGCCTTCCCATTACGGATCAACCCACACCGGGCTGGCCCATGCCACCTCGCCGTCCTGCTGCACGGCGCGCACGTAATAGAAGGCGAAGGGGTGGTCGCAGAATTTGGCGGGCGGCAGCAGGATGGCCTCGAGCGGCTCGGTATCCTCCCAGTCGACCGTCACGTCCTCGCGGCCTTCTCCCGGCACGCTGTGGACGACGGTGTTGCAGCGGATGATGTCGATCCGGTCTAGCGGCGCGGTGCCGTGGAACTCGATGTCCAGGCGCCGGCGGAAGGCCAGCGCGGGAGAGGCGCCGACCGATAATTCAGAGCCCATCTGATAACCGTTGAGCCGGTATGTCAACAACATCCGCGCGCCGGTGGTGGCCACTACACGCCGCTGATACATCGCGTCGAAGATGGCGCCCCGTGTCTTTTCCGGCGCCTCCACGCTCATCAGGCCTTGCTTGTACCAGGGATAGCATTTTTCGGTGCCCCAGTACCCATCGTGATCGTCGCCACCCGCGGTGAAGCCCACCCGCCAGCCGAGGGCCAACGCGCGCCGCACGTATCCTTCCGCACGAGGCGGCCAGCGGTTCCAGACCGTTTTCTCCGGCACAAGATTGCCGTCTTCTTCGGAGCACTCATAACTGCCGCGGACCTGGTAGATCTCCACCAGCCGCTCGAAGGCCGGCCCGTGGTCCTTGAAATCGCACCAGTTGCCGCCGTGCCCGGTGTGGTGGGGGATGACGATGGCCTGCTCCCCGTGCTCCCCGTGCTCCGCGAGCGCGGCGAACAGGTCGGGCGGGGTGGGGTGGTCGCCGTCGTCAGAGCGGTACATCGGGCGGTCGTCCCCTCGGTAATACACGTTGCGGTCGCCGTCGCCGTTCTGCCGCCACTTCGCCCACTCGTAACCCAGTAGTGTGACGAACTCGCCCGGCGCCTGGTACCGCTTGACCGCTTCGCTGGTGATTCGCCAGAACGCGTCCGGCGTCTCCCACCGGTGATCGTGATCGCCGGGAGCGGCGAAATCGAGCCGCACTTCATGCTGCAATTGGTGAAAATATCGGTCAAGGGTGCCGGTGCCGTCCGACATCTCGGTGTGGCCGTGAATCATGCCCCAGTAGACCGGTTCTGCCGTAGCGGAGCAGACTATGGGGTTGCTGCGGGCTCCCACCCCGGAGGCGCGCACAGTGAAGCGGTGAATGCCCTCCGCCGGCAGGCTGACCCGCGCCAGCAGGCAGGTTGAGCCTTCCACGGGACTGATCTCTGCCTGGACGGGCTTGCCGTCAACGGAAACGGCCGGGGTTCCGGGACATTCATGCGAGAGATTGTCGAGTACATCTTCCGGTCGTATCAGCAGGGAAAATTCCTGACCCGGCTTGACCGTCGCCGGGGCATAGGCGCGCAGATGGTGCAACGGCCAGCCGAGAATGTGCATCGTGCAGACCGCGATGATCCGCTCCCAACTGCCGGGCGCCCACACCGAGCCGCCGCTCCACGCCGGCGTGCCCGGCCCATCATCTTTCAAGTAAAGGACGAAAAACTTGTTGAGCTGGCGGCCATCGCCCATCCGCGTCCCGGGGCCAATCCGCACGTCCAGCCGATCGCCCACCCGCAGGCCGTCAGGCGCGTTGAGGGTAAAAGTGCCGGCCGGCTCGACCGCCTGCACGCTCACCGGCGTGCCGTCGCCAAGCTCTGCGGCGACAAAGCCCACCGCACTCGGGTCCTCTGTCTGCAGCTCGCAAGACCCTCCCTTGTTGTTCCGCCCGCCCCAAAGCTGCAGCCGCAGTTCGGCGCCCGTCGGGACATCCTGCGACAGCGTGAACGGGAGGCGCCAGCAGGAGGTTTCGCCAGCAAGGGCATACGGGGGATCGGCATGGGTGATTTCGATCGGTTCGGGGATGCGCAATGGACGCGACCAGGCGGGTATTTGCATCGCCTTTTGATCAGTGGACATTGAAGGTTACCTTTCGTCTAATCATCTTCTTCTTTGCGTCCTTGGCGTGAAACCAAGCAAGAAAGAGTTTCACGCCAAGGACGCCAAGGACGCAAAGAGTTAACCGGCGAAGTCCTGCTCGCGCAGGATGATGCGGACGCCGCCTTGCATGGTGGTGATCCATACCACGCCCGGTTCCGCCTCGAAGACATAGGGGTAGGCGAGCCAGGTGTCGGCTTTACGGGCGAGGACGACGGGGGCGGACCAGCTTTCGCACTCATCGTCGGAGAAGGCGACCGACAGCTCGTCGCGGAAATTGCTCACCGGCGTGGCGGACCAGTTGCGGTCGCCGCCCCACAGCTTCACCTCGCCGCCGCTTTCCGGATACGCGCGGTTCCAGAGCAGCATGATGCGGCCGCTTTGCAGGCGGAAGAGCTGGCCGGGCGCCGCGCTGGCGTCCACCCCGGCCGGGCCCAGCGGGTGCCAGTGCCGGCCTTCGTCCAGTGATTCCGCGCGCCAGAACTGGCCCCAGTTGGTACGGAGATACATGAGCAGCCGGCCGTCCTTCAGCTCGACGATGGTGGATTCGATGGCGCCGTCATGATGGCCGTTGCCGCCGAAGTCGATGATATTGCTCTCGCTCCACGTGCGCCCGTCGTCGTCGCTGGCGCAGGTCAGCACGCCGTGGCGGCCGGGGTGATGCAGCATCTTCATGGTGGTGAAAACGAGCCGCCCGCTCTTCGTGCGGATCATGGTGCGGATGGCGCCGTTCCAGTCAGTATACAGCGTCTGCACGTCGGTCCACGTCTTTCCGCCGTCCAGGCTGCGCGCCGTACAGGTGGGCAGGCTCGCGCCTGGTGCATCGTGCGTCTCTTCGGACCAGTTCCACGTCGATGCCTTCGCCCGGTCTTCAAAGGCCACGACCACGACGCCGTCGTGGGACAGGATCGCCCGCTCGCCGGAGAGGGTCACGTCTTCGCCGAAGGGGCGCTCGACCAGCGTCTGCCAGCTCTTCCCCTCATCGGCGCTCACCAGCAGGCGCTCGGCATCCACCGCCAGCACCCGCCCGTCCGCCAGTCGCGCAAACGGCCCCATCGGCCGCTCCGGCATCGCCTGCACCTTCTCGTGCAGCATGATTCCCTCCACCTCCTGGGTAAGGGGCGACGGCCCTTTCGACTCGGCGACGATACTCCACATCAGTTGTTGCATGGTATACTCCCTCTCCGGAGCGCGGATGGCACTCCGCGCTCCTACATCTCATCACCCCAGACCGGGCTCGACCAGGCCATGTCGCCCGTGGTCGTGGTGATCCGCAGGTAATAATACTCCTCCGGCGCCAGCCTGCCGAGTGCATAGCCCGTCTCGACGATACGGGGGTCGGCCTCCGGCAGCAGTACTGCCGCCTTCTCACCATTGCGTATCACCGCCACCTCGGCGATGCCGTCTTCGGAAGCGGCCTGCACCGCGAGATACCCGTCCGATGTCTCGGCATGGTTGAGGTAAATTCGGCGCTGGGTGGTGGCGTAGGTGCGCCGGGTTCGCATGGCGTCGAAGATATGATCGCGGGTGAGCGCCGGCGCCAGCGCCGCGGTGAACCCCTGCGGGTAGGTTTCGCCGACATACCGGGGAAGCACGTGCTCCATGGCGTCGCCCGGTCTTCCATCGTGGATGTCGCCGCCGCCCACGAATCCCATGCGGAAACCGGCGTTCAGCGCATCGATGACGTGCCGCCCGCGCACCTCGCCCCGACAATGCCGGATCGGCCGCGAGTTGCCGTCATCGGCATGCCGTTCGCTGCTGCCCCATACCGAGTAGATCTCCACCGCTTTCTCATAGGCCGGGTTCCAGCCGAGTGACCAATCCGCACCCATGATTTGGTTTGCCGTGTGGTGCGGGATGGCGATGGCGTCCAGACCATCCAGCGCCGCCCACAGTTTCTCCAGCGTGTTGCAGCGCGGATCGGTGCTGCGCAAGGGGGGGCAGGCGTCCCCGCGCACGTAAATATTGCGATGGCCGGGTTGATGGTTCGTCCACTCCTGCCCTACCAGCGTGACAAAGCGGCCCGGTGCGTTGTAATCATTGGTCACCGCAGTAAAATAGTCCCATTGCCGATCGGTGACCGCCTCCATGTGGTCGGTAATGGCGCCGAAGTCGAGAAATCCCTCGTCACGGGCGAAGGCGTAGAGTTCCTCCGGACAGCGGACACCGTCGCTGAAATACGTCTGCCAGTGGGGATCGCCCCAGTAAATCCGCTCGGTCGGCGTGCCATCACACACGTAGACGGCATTGGCCCATGCCTCCACGCCCGACGCTTCATCGATCAGGCGCAGGAAATGCATGCCGGGCCGGGTCCAGCGGAAACCTGTGAACCCGGCAATAGGCCGCGTATCACCGGGGAAGGCGCCTTGCCGGTCCCCATCAAAGGTCACCGTCGCCGGCCCGTCCAGGTCAGGCCCGCCATCGACCTTCAGCGTGCCTTGCCACTCCGGCAGGCAGTTATCAAGATACGGGATGTCGCGCTCGACATTCAGATTGAATGGCCCGCGCAGCCGCGGCTTCCAGGTGTTCCATGCGCTCTCAGGTGCGATGGTGCGTATCTCGCCCAGCACCCGCACCTTCAATACAAACGGCTCCCCCGCCCCCAGGCGCGAGGGGATGGCACAGCTGATCCCGGTTGGTGTCATGATTTCCCCCATGGCGAATGCTGATGATTGCGAGCTAATGGTTGCTCACCCTTTCCTGTTTTTGTCTTTGATAGAGTGTTCGGTCAGCGCGGAGAGTGTCTCGATCCGCTCGTTCACCATCCGCTGAAAACAATGTGGCAGGTGATCGCCATGCCCGCGATGGACAATGACGCACTCCTTGCACTTGCCGTGCAGCTTGCAGGCCGCCGGGCAGGAGCAGTGATCCTCACCCGACGCCTGCACGAGTTGAAGGAACTCGTCCTGCAGAAGCGACGCTTCCGTGCTTTTCCCCTGCTTAAACAAGTCCATGGCCCGCAGTTCCATCTCATTAAAGTCGATCATGACTTGTCCTTTCTTCTGCCAACGATTACGACGATCGGGCAGGAACTTCCTTCACCGGTTGGAATTACACACTACTAGAGCGCAGGCGGGACGCCCGCAGTCCAGTTGGGAGACATCATGCCGACTAAACCCCGCAATCTGCTGATCATCATGTCAGACGACCAGGGGCCGTGGGCGATGGGTTGCGCCGGCATGCCGGAGCTCCATACGCCGAACCTCGACCGGCTGGCGGCGGAGGGCATGCGCTTCACCAATTACTTCTGCACGTCGCCGGTCTGCTCGCCGGCGCGCGCCTCGTTCCTCACCGGGCGCATCCCCTCGCAGCATGGCGTCCATGATTACCTGGAGGGACGCGCCACTCGCACGCACGAATATTTACATGGGCAGAGCGGCTTCACCGACCTGCTGGTGGAACACGGTTTCCTGTGCGGCCTGTCCGGCAAGTGGCACCTGGGCGATTGCGGCCATCTGCAGAAGGGCTACCGATTCTGGTGCGCGCATTCGCAAGGCGGCGGACCGTACCGCGATTATGATGTCTACGACAATGCGCCGGAGATGGCGCATCAAACGGAATACGTGACGGATTTCTTCACCGACCGCGCGCTCGATTTCCTGCGGGAGCATGGCCGCGGGCCGCAGCCCTTCTGCCTGAGCGTGCACTACACCGCGCCGCACGCGCCGTGGAGCCGGCAGGATCATCCCGCCGAGCTCTTCGCGTTGTATGAAGACTGCGATTTCGCCTCCGTGCCGGATGAGCCGCGGCACCCGTGGGCGCGCTGGACGATGACGCCGGAGGAGCGCCGCGAGGCGCTGAAGGGGTATTGCGCCGCCATCACCGGCATGGATCGGGCTATCGGCCGCCTGCTGCAGCGCCTCGACGACCTTGGCCTGCGGGAAGACACGCTGGTGATCTTCCTCTCCGACAACGGCATGAACATGGGCCACCACGGCTTCATCGGGAAGGGCAACGGCACCCTCCCGCTCAACATGTATGACACCTCCGTCAAGGTGCCGTTCATCGTCTCCTGCCCGGGCGCCGTGCCGCGGGGCGCCATCCATGACGGCATGTGGAGCCACTATGATGTGCGTCCCACCATCCTCGACTACTTCGGCATCGACGATCCGGAGGCGGACGCGCTGCCCGGCCGCAGCTTCGCCGCCGTGCTCGATGGGACGGAGGATGCCGGCCGCGACGACACCGTGGTCTTCGACGAATACGGCCCCACCCGCATGATCCGCGAGCGCGCATGGAAGTACGTCCACCGTTACCCCTACGGCCCGCACGAGCTGTATCACCTGGCGCAGGATCCGGACGAACGGACGAACCTGATCGATGACCCGCGGCACAAGGATGAGCTGATCCGCCTGCGCGGCAAGCTGGAATCCTGGTTCCTCCGCTACGTAGACCCGGCCCGCGACGGCGCCCGCCAGCCGGTGGAAGGCGGCGGACAGATCGATCTGGTGGGCCCGGAGAACGAAGGCCGGGACGCGTTCATGCGGAGAGAATGAGACGTTGGAAGGATGGAAGGTTGGAAGACTGGCATGTATGGGAGCTCGATTCGGTGGTTGAGTAGGCAGGTGAGCTTCCCCGCGTCTTTCCGCAGTGACCGCGCCGTATCGAAACCACCGCGTATATGGGAACGGGCACTATAAACGCGGTGGTTTCGATACGGCGCGAGGGCTGCGAAAAGACGCGGGGAAGCTCACCTGCCTACTCAACCACCGAATCGGGCAATCCAGTCTTCCAATCTTCCATTCGTCCACCCTTCCAAAGTCTAATACCCGAACCCCAGGTAATCCGCCGGCTCTCCCGTCTGCAGGTAGAGCAGCGCCAGCAAGAGGTAACCGATCCCGTCGACGGCGTCGGTCCGGTCTTCGCCGGCGTGGGTGCGGAACATGCCGTGGGCGAAGAGGCGGTCGATGGCCTGGTCAGCGAGCGCAGCGGCCTGCGCCTGGTAGGCGGCGTTTCCGGTGGCGTCGGCGGCGCGCAGCAGGAAGTGGATGTCGCGGCCGTAGAGCTCCGCGTATTCCCTGTGGCCGTCCGCCGTCTCCACGGGCGGCGGGGTTTCGCGCAGGACGCCGGCCCAGCGGTCGATCGCTTCCGCAAATTGTGCCTCGCCGGTCAGCCGGTACAGCGCGGCGCACGTCTCCGCCAGCGCGATGGGGTAGTCGTGGGTGGGGAAGTAGGCGTTCCACGGATCGGCGTAGGTGGCGGGCTGGTAGAAGCGGTTCAGGCCCGGCACGTCGTCCGGCGCGCTCAGCACGTGCTCGCCATCGGCCACCTGCAACTTGCCGTAATACCTTCGCGCGTCGGCGTCATAGCCGTAGCGTAGATAGGCGGCGACGGCGTCTCGCGCCATCTGCATGAATTCCGACCATCCGGAGTATTCCGCCGCGCGCAGCAGCGACCCGGCCCACACCCCGACCTCGGTGGTGCACATGAACTTGTCCCAGCGCGTTTCGGTGGGATTGTTTTCCAGTAAGCCGGTCGCCGGGTTCCGGTGCGAAAAGCTGTAGTTCGCGATACGCAGCGCCGTGTCATAGAGCGTGGTGTCGCCGGCGCGCCGGCCGAGCCAGCAGAGCATCTCGGCGAGAATACCGCCGGTCTCCAGAAAGGCGCACCCCGCCTGCCCGTCGGCGTGGCGGTTGAAGCCGCCGGTCTCGAAATCGAACAGGTGCAGACGCCCCGCGGCGCGGATCTGCCGCTCGGTCGCCGCCGGCGAGACGCGCCAGAACAGCTCCCACGCCGGCGGAATGGGCCGCATCTCGTGCGGTCCGCCATGGAAGCGGGTGATCTCGTCGGTGAATACATCGTAATATACGTGATTGCCCCACTCGAACAGGCCGCTTTCAGCAATGCCTACGGCGAGAAAATCGCGCACATAGGCATCCGCGGCTTGGGCATACCGGTCGTCGCCCGTCGCGCGGCTCAGCGCGTGCGCGGCCACCAGCGCCGGCTGGTCCCAGTAAATCGCGCTGCCGAAGGGTGTGTCGATGTCGCGGTAGACCCGCTGCCCGGCCCCGGCCTTCGGGTGGTCGACCGGGTAGGTCCGCGCCTGTGTGTCCAGCGAGGCCACCCACATCGCCGTCGTCCTCGGCCCGTAATGGTCCGTGCCATCGGACAGCACCGCGTCCAGGTGGTCACGGACACGACCGAGATAATCTTGCTCGAGGGGTTGGTTGTGCATAACTTGCATAATAACCGCCTTTACTATTTCTCGGCAATGTGTTACACCAAAGATATGCGGGTACCTTCTGCATAACCCTGATCTCCACAGTGAGGAGTCTTTCCTTGAGTAACATATCCTACGGCGGATTCGTCCGCGTGTTGATGTTCATATCGCTGGCCGCCGGCCTGGCGTTGGCCGGAGTGTCGGCGGAGCCAAAAATCAAAGTCGATCCAAAGGCGCTGCCGAATTTCCAGGTCGTGGTAGAGAAGCAGATTTACCGCGGCGCCGCGCCCACGCAAGCGGGGTTGAAAAAGCTGCAGGAGATCGGCGTCCATACCATCATCGACCTGCGCATCGAGAAGATCAACCGCGAGGAGAAGAAGGTCGCCGAGGGGATGGGGTTCACCTGGGTGCATATGCCGCTGGGCCGCGAAGCACCCACCGTCAAGCAGGTCGAGACGTTCCTTGCCCTCATGGACAAGGCGGAAAAGGAACCGGTCTACGTGCACTGCCAATACGGCGCGGACCGCACCGGCGCCATGATCGGCATCTACCGCATGCGCGTGCAGGAGTGGGACTTCGAGAAGACGTGGAAAGAGATGCGGCAGTTCGGCTTTAAGCCGTATCTGACCGAGTTGAAAGATGCCGTGCGGTATGAGAAGTATCGGAAGTAAGTCGAGTGAGTAGTGAATAGTCAGTAGTGAGTAGTCCCCGGTCTACGTCGTTCTGGCGAGCGGTGGAATCGAGACTCACAGTCTGGAAGGGTGCGGGAGCCCCGCCCGAATACAGGTAGGCTAACCTGAACTCGAGCGGGGCTCCCGCACCCTTCCAGACTGTGAGTCTCGATTCCACCGCTCGCCAGAACGACGTGAGCTGGACAAGCATACATTAGTTCAGGTTGTAGAACCTCTTTACGCCTTCATTAATTCCGCCGGCAACTCTCCCGCCTTCCGTGACGGCCCGGGCCGGAATTCCGGCACCTGCTGCGGCGTGCCGCCTTCGGCGATTGATTTGGCGGCGAGGATGCCGGGGGCGGCGGTTTCCACCGCTTTGTAGACGTCGAATTCCAGCGGCACTCCGCGCAGCACGGCGTCGGCGAAATGGGCGAAGGTGAAGAAATCCAGCCCGCCGTGCCCGCTCTCCGCCGCTTCCGGCGGGGCGTCCCGGCGCAGCGTGCTCCACGGCACGTCCAACGGCTGCTCGAGCTGCCAGCCGTCCACCCACAGCTTGCACTGGTCGCGGTCGCCGCGCCGCCACTCCAGCACGCCCTCGGTGCCCTTGATGTGGTGCCAGTGCGAATACAGCTCGCCGCGGGTGACGTTCGGCAGCGTGTGCGACACGGCGATGCGCAAGATGGCGTCCTTCTCGGTATGCATCAGCGCCACCTGGATATCCGCGCGGTCGATATTGTCATACCGGTAGCTCTTGTTGCGGACGGACATGCCGGTGACCGTCACCACACGGTCCTCCAACACGTGCAGCAGCGGCGACATTTCGTGCGGCATGTAGCCGATGGTGGGCATCAGGTGCCGCCAGGTGGGGGTGGCTTCGGGATGCCCCTTGGCCTGCTCCGCGCTGTAAAACAGCCCGCGCTCGTCCTGGTAAAAGGCGTCGGGCTTGTTGTCGAAATACTCGCCCTCGGCGAACAGCGGCTTGCCGATCACCCCGCTCTGCACGATCTGCCGCCAGGCCTGAATGTAGCCGGCGTAACGCAACTGCTCCATCAGCAGGAACTGCTTGCCGGTGCGCTCAACGGTGGCGATGAGCTGCCAGCAGTGCTCCAGCGAGTAGGCCACCGGCACCTCCATCATGACGTGGCACCCCGCCTCCAGCGCCTGACACGCCAGCGGCACCTGCTTATTCACGTCCACCTGCACCGCCACCGCGTCCAGCTCTTCGCTGGCCAGCATCTGCTCGAAGTCGGTATACCCGCGGACCGCCAGCCCGTGCGCCTGCTGCACGTTTCGGACGACGGTGGCCGTCACCTCCGGCCGCACGTCGCACACCGCCACCAGTTCATAATCGTCATAAGCGATGGCTTTGTCGATCACGTTCCCGACGGAGCGGAACCCCAGCCCCACCACCCCCAGCCGGATCTTCTTCTCCACCGGCGCGGGGTCGAGCACGCTGCGGACACTGTGAATATCGATTAACGTCGCACGAGGCATGGCCTGGCTCCTCCTGTCGGAAGGTTGGATGAATGGAAGGCTGGAAGCATAATGTCCCGCCATCCGTCGCTAACCCTATCTTACTGGAAGGATTGCCGTTTTCCTTCCGGCTGCCGATTGTTCTCTCCGGACAATGTCAGGGACCGTTCCCGTCTCGTGATACGGGTAGCGCCAGCGCTCCAGGCAGGAGGTCGAGGTTTTCCGTCGTGGCGCAGTCGAGAGTCAATGCAGTAGCAGTAATTGAAATCGATATCGTCTCCATTCGCAGACGGGTGTGTGGAAAGTAGTATCAGTCTGTTGAGTACCTAAAGCATTTGCATGGATGCCGTAACGTGTTTGGTTCCGGCTCCATGAGCTTAGATATCGTTGGTTGCCCCAGCCAGATTGTGGAGAGATGCGCTGTATTTCACGAGCAGATTCCCTGCGCTCACTCGCCGGGCCGGCGCCAGCCCCATCTGCGGTAGCCGATCAGACAACACACAATATCAAAGGAGAAAAAGTCGTATGAACGCACACCGACAATGCACACCATTCCGATTACTACAAATCATGAGCATTCTCATGTTGGCATTGCTTCCCGTTTTTGGAACAGAACTCACCCTACCGCAACTGACAACACGTCAACAGACGGTCAGGCCGGTCGCCGTACCGCCGAATACACCGCAAATTCCGCCGTCCGATGTCGCCAACTACGGCGTCTACGGCTACAGCGCGTGGCAAATAGGGCCCGGCACGGACGAAGGACGGAAATACGACTTGATGCCGGCCGGTTATGCGGGAGCCCCCAATGCGACGCGGCTTCTGTCGTTCTTCACCATGAGCGACATCCATGTCACCGACAAAGAATCTCCCGCGCAGAGTCTCTACTACGGCTGGAACGCACCGTATGGGGCCGTGGGGATTTCCTCCGCCTATTCACCGGTGATTCTCTCCACCACCCATGTGCTCAACGCCGCCATCAAGACCGTCAATGCCTTGCACCGCCAGACGCCGTTCGATTGCGGCATCTTCCTCGGTGATGCGGCCAACAATACCCAGTATAACGAACTCCGCTGGTATATCGATGTCCTCGACGGGCGGAAGATCACGCCCAGTACCGGCGCGCATCTCGGGGCCAGGAGCATCGACTATCAACAGCCCTATCAAGCTGTCGGGCTCGATCGGTCGATCCCCTGGTATCAGGTCATTGGCAACCATGATCAGTTCTGGTCGGGTGTCAATTATGTGACCGATAAACTCAAAAACACCCTCGTCGGCAACACCATCATCAACATGGGCACGAACAGCCTTGACCCGAATGCCGTCAATGAGACCGGCAACTATATGGGTGTCGTCGATGGGACCACACGCAATGGCGTCGTTATCGGAGCAGGCCCGACGAACAACTACCCGACGCCGCCCACCGTGGCGCCCGATAAAAACCGCCACTCCCTTTCGACGGCAACCTCTACGACCAATAACTGGATGAAGGAATTCTTCAAAACCAGATCGTTCCCGCAAGGGCATGGCTTCAAGCAGAGCAACCTGAAGAGCACTTCCACCGATGCCGCCTGTTATACGTTTGAGCCGAAGGCGACGCTACCGCTCAAGGTCATCGTCTTCGATGATACCGCCAAATCGAATGATCCGACCGCTGGGCAGATCTATTTTGCCTCCGGTTCGGTCGATCAGACTCGCTACGCCTGGCTCGCCAACGAATTGCAGAAGGGGCAGGACGAGGGAAAACTCATGATCCTCGCCACCCATGTCCCCATCTATCCGCAGCAGGACATCTTCAATACCAAGAGCGCGCCGCAGTTTTTCCCCGCTCCGCTCTCCTCGCATAGCGACGTGCAATTGCTCACCCTGCTCCACAAATATCCGAATCTGATCCTGTTGATCGCGGGACATCGGCATATCAGCACGGTGACCCCGCAACCCTCACCGGACCCCGCCCATCCCGAATACGGCTTCTGGGAGGTGGAAACGCCGTCGCTGCGGGACTTCCCCCAGCAGTTCCGCACCTTCGACATCCGCCTCAACAGCGACAAGACCATTTCCATCGTGACCACCAACGTCGATCCGGGGGTCGAAGACGGGTCGCCCGCGGCGCATTCGCGCGGGTATGCGATCGGCGTCGCGCGGATATCCGGCGACATCACCCTCACCGATACGACGCCGCATGTATACAACGCGGAACTGGTGAAGCAATTAACTCCCGCCATGCAAGCCAAGATCGCCAGGTATGGAGCGCCGCAAGCGCTATGCCCGGCCGTGAAGCATGGCGGACACGGGGCCTATTGACGAAGGGAGCCTCGTCCGTCAATCGCTGCTATCCGGCGGCGACAGCTGATACTGACCGGAACGCGCTGTTTCCACACGCGTTCCGGTCAGTTCCTTTATGATGGGAATGTCGATCACCAGTATGGCACCGTCCCCGTCTCGTTATACGGGTATCCCCATCGCTCCAGGAGCGCGGTATTCTCCTCGAAGGTGTCGCTGCGCTGTCGCAGTTTGTCCTGTAGCACGGCGTCGAGGCGCTCCTGTATGGCCTGACTTTCCGGACGGTTCACCAGGTTGGTCAGCTGGTAGGGGTCTTCCTGATTGTCGAAGAGCAGCCATGGGCCCTGCAGGTCGCGCACGTAGGTGTAGCGGGTGGTACGCAGGCCGCGGTATTCGCGCCCGCCGCGGTTGAGCTTCGACCAGTCGGCCATGGGCGCGTAGCCGGCGATGAGTACGCCGTCCGCGTCCGTCGGATCGTCCTGCCCGTTCAGCGCCGGCACCAGGCTGCGGCCTTCCGCCGTGGCGGGGATGGGGAGGCCGCAGAGATCGAGCAGCGTGGGCAGGATGTCCGGGGCGTCGATGGGGGTATTGATCGTCCGCGCCTGCTGTCCAAATCGCTCCGGCCAGCGCAGCAGGAAGGGCACCCGCACCGACTCGTCATACGGGCACTGCTTGTTGGTCTTCCACTGCTGCGAGCCCACCATGTCGCCGTGGTCGGAGGTGAAGACGAAGATCGTACCCTCCGCCAGCCCGCAGTCGTGCAGCGTGGCGTCCAACTCGCCGAGCAGCGCGTCCAGCGCGGTGATGTGCGCGTAATAGCCGACCAGGTTTTGCCGCGCCTCCGCCTCGCGCTCCACTGGCACGTTGGGGCGCAGGGTCAGCGTTTCCGGGTCATAGAGCGCCAGGTATTCCTCCGGCGCGGTGTGGTACGGATTATGCGGGGGTCCCCAGGAAAGCACCAGGCAGAAGGGGCGGGCGGGATCGTGCGCGCGGATATACCTCTGCGCCTCGCGGGTCTGCGCGGCGGCGTCGTACCCCTCCCACACGCGCGTCTCCCGCTCGTCGTCCGCATAATAGGGCGAGTTCCAGTAATCGTGGGTGCACTCCAGCACGCGCCAGTAGTCGAACCCCTGCCGGCGCTCCGGCGGGATGTAGCTCGTGCGCCCGCCGGCATTCACGTGCCACTTGCCCACGTAGGCGGTGTCATACCCGGCCTGCTTGAACGCTGTGCCGAAGCCCACCGCCTCCGTGCCCAGCGGCACGTCATTGGTGAACAGCCCGGTGGTCAGCGGGTATTGCCCGGTCAGCAGGCTCCCCCGGTACGGCGTGCAGATGGGGCAGCCGGAAGTGGCATTCACCAACCGGCAGCTCTCCGCCGCCAGCCCGTCCAGGTACGGCGTCCGCACGTTCGGATCTCCCGCGAACCCCGTCGCCTGCTCGCGCCATTGATCGCCGAAGACGAAGACTACGTTTGGTGCTGCCATGGTTACGCCCTTTACGAAGGTGATTACCGTATCATTCGCAAAAGCGGTTCTCGTATCCTTCCGGTATAATAGGGTAGGAGGGGTGTATGACGATCAAAGAAAAGATGCTGCAGGCCGTCAGCGAATTGCCGGACGATGCCTCGGTCGAGGATGCCATGGAAAAGCTGCTCGTACTGGCAAAGATCGAGCGCGGGTTGGCACAGGCCGACCGGGGTGAGACGCTATCGCACCGGGAGGTGAAGGAGAGGGTTCGAGAATATCTTGTTTAAAAACGTATCTGAGATAATTGGATGATAAAACTTGAGATGCTTGCAATATTGGCAGCATTGTTGATTAATGCTTGTATTAAGCTCCTCTTAATAGTAATATCTCTTTCTCTAAGAATCTCTTTGCACTCAGCAGCAATTTTCTCTTTTAACGGATGACTATCTTTCTGAATGGCATCATGAATTTGACGGACTATAGAATCTGGATTACTCACAACAACTTCGATTTTTTCACCGACGATATTTCGATATTTGCTTGCCTCTGATGAAGAGACATGCAATAAAGTGTCATCACCTATGATTACATTGTTATCTGGTTCTGGAGGATTACCACCGATTTGAACGCGTATCCGTTTCCCAATGATATCCATAATTCCCTCCTGAAATAAATATGCTAAAAATGCTATAACAATTGCCATCTAATACCGATATAATATTACATTCTTATCGCATGCAAGTCAAGTCAGCATATCAAGTTCATTCTATTATTTCAACGGATAGATAGTAAAATTACCACCAATATACCAAATCTCGGGCAATAAAGTGAATATTCGATTGTTATCCGAACGTTCCTGCCCCATACACGATCTCCACATGACCATCAGGTGCTGCGTGCAGCATTCCTCGTATGCGCAACATTCGACGCAGGCGGTGACATTATGATAATAGCGCTGCCGTTTCCATTACCATCGGTTCAACACAATCCACTGTAGGCATATACAGCCGTAGACAGTTTCGCCGCTAAACCAAACAGAAAAGAGGCGGGAGGGTGCCAACTCATTGTTGGTCCGCTCTCCCGCCTCTGCGAGTGATTCCTGACTATCCTACTTCCAGCCGGGGCTTGCGCCCGCTGGCGATGTGGCGTCGAACACCTGGGGAGCATCCTCCCCGCGCCGCGGATTCCATCCCTTGCGGGAGGAAGTTCAGCCGCCGGTCGTTAACCATTCGGATTCGGGCCGGCACCGCAGCAGGGTGTCAGGGTTGTTGACTATCGTTTCTATTGCGTCGCCCCCCTTTCCGAGCCCGTCTTCCAACGCATCCCGCATTGACTGCGCCGCTCCGCACGTCTCCGGCGCATTGGCCGCCTGCGGCCTCCCCGGTCAGGGGCGGTATCGCTGTGCATCCAGGCTCCGTATGATTATTATACCACCCTTTTGCCGTTTTTATGCGATGGCTTAACCGAATATCTGCGCCACGCTCGCCATTTCCGTCATGATCTTCAAATGCTGCGTGCACCGCTCCTCGCACGCGCCACATTCGACACAGGCGGCGGGGAGGGGGGCGAGGGTTTCGTATTGCGCCAGCGCGGCGGCGGGGTTGTCGAAGTACCGCTGTTGGGCGATGACGGCCATCACCGCCGGGATATCGATCCCCTCCGGGCAGGGCAGGCAGTAGCGGCAGCCGGTGCAGAAGGTTTCCGCCCCGCGGTCCAGCGCGGCCATGGTGGCCTCGATGTGCGCCATCTGCGCGGGGGTGAAGGCGCCGCGCTGCGCGGCGGCCACCGCCGCGTCCACGTCCGACGGCTTCCCAATGCCGCAAAGGTAACCGTCGATATACCCGTGGGAGATGAGCCAGCGCAACGCCAACTCCGGCACCGATTCCGCACCAACCTCACGCGCCAGCCGCTCCAGATGCGCGTTCGGCTCCGCCAGCGTGCCGCCGCCCATCGGGTTCATGATCACCGTGCCGATGCCCTTCGCGCGCGCTGCCTCGATGGCCGGCGCATAACCGCGGCTGCGCAGGTTGTAGGTGAAGAGGATGATCTCGCACCAATCCGCCTCGTCGATGTAGGAGAGCACGTTCTCGACCGCATCGTGGGTAGTGAAGCCGGTGTGGCCGATCAGTCCCTCGTCCATCGCCTTGCGGATGCCGTCCAGCATGCCGCCCTTCGCCGTCGCCTGGTCGTAGTGCTCGCGGGAGTCGATGTTCCAGACCTGGTAGAAATCCAGGTAATCCACCTGCAGCCGCTCCAGCGATTCGTCCAGTTTCCGGCGCAGGAAATCCGCGGAGGTGTCGCGCACGGGCTCGTCCCGCATCACCCACGGCGACCACTTGGTGGAGAGGATCACCTTTTCGCGATAGCCATCCTTCAACGCCTCGCCGACCTTGAGTTCCGAGTCGCCGTAGCGCCGGCAGGTGTCGAGGTAGCGCATGCCGGAGTCGATGGCGTGGCGGATGAGCGCCACCGCTTCGTCCACGTCCGCCGGCAGCCGCATGGCGCCGATATTGGCAAAGGGAATGGCGAACCCGCTGCGGTCGCCGAAGGGATGTTGCGGAAGGGATAACGATTTCATACGCGTATTGTAATCGAGATGCGTGAATCCTACCAGATGCATGCCGGCTCCCCCGGCACCCTTCCGCAACCGGGAGGATAAGTGTTATGATGACGTAATTCAGCAGACGACCCGGAGACAAAGATACCGATGGCACTGGAAGCACGATCAAAGACCGCCTGGTGGTTGTGGACCTGGCATCCCCTGCTGTTTGCCATCTTTCCGGTCCTGACCCTGTTCAACGTCAACATAGCGGAAGTGCCGCCGGGCGATGTGGTCCGGCCGCTGTTGATCATGCTGGCGACCACCGTTGTGCTTTGGGGCTTGCTGGCGCTGGTGCTGCGCAACGTCCATAAGGCGGCATTGTTCAGCACGCTGCTGCTGCTGCTGTTCTTCCTGTACGGCAACATCCGCGGCCTGCTGCAGCGCAGCGCGTCACCGCTGCTGGCGGATTGCGGTCGGGATGACGTATTCCTGCTGCGTCCCCTGCTGGGCATGCTGCTCCTCGTGTTCATCCTGATCCTGGGGACGAAGCGTAACCTGCGCGGGTGGACCGGCCCGTTAAACGCGGCCAGCGCCTTCCTGGTGCTCTGGCCGTTGCTTGGCATCGGCAAGACGCTGATCCCCCGGCTATTCCAGCAGCCGCCCGCGCCACCGCCCGGCTCCGCGGCGGCGAAGGCGGCGATCCCGCCGAAGCAACTGCCGAACATCTACTACGTCATCCTGGACGCCTACGCGCGCGAGGACACGCTGCAGCGCGTGTTTGACTACAATAACCGCCCCTTCCTGTCGCATCTGGAGCAGAAAGGGTTCTACGTCGCCGACCAGAGCCGCACGAATTATTGCACGACGGAAGTATCGCTGATCTCTGCGCTGAACATGAACTACCTTGACACGCTGGTGCCGGCTCACCGAAGATCAGACACCGCGCCGCGAGCGCTTATTGGAGAAAACGCCGTCGTCCGCGAGCTGCGCCAGTATGGTTACTCCATTGTCACCATCGACTCCGAGAGCGGGCTGTCCATTCGGGATCCGAACCGGTTTATCTCATTTCCCGAGGCGGGCGCCTGGGTGGTGACGGATTTCGAGTGGCTGCTGGTCAGCCTGACGCCGTTGGATGCGCTCCCTCGGCCGGAGCAGGAAAGCGAGAGGAACCCCTACGAGCTGCATCGGCGAAAGATCGCGTTTCAGGTAGAGCAATTGGGCGAGCCGCTCCACGAGTCCGGCCCCACCTTCGTCTACGCCCATATCCTCTGTCCGCACCCGCCCTTCGTGCTGCATAAGACGGCCGGTGAGGACCCCGATCGCCCCTACGATGTCAAGGACGGCAGTTACTACCAGATGGAGGGCGGCACGCTGGAGGAGTATCTGACCGAGTATCCCGCGCAGGTGAAGCGATTGAATGCGTTGTTGACGAAGTCGATCGACCGAATACTGAAGGAATCGCGCCGCCCGACGATCATCATCCTGCAATCCGACCACGGTTCCGGCGCTTATACGAGTTGGGAACAGCCCGCGCATACCGACATGAAGGAACGCGCGTCCAACCTGTGCGCGATTTACACGCCCGGCGGCACCATCCCCGAGCTCTACCCGGGCATTACGCCGGTGAATATCTTCCGCACCCTCTTCAACCATTACCTGCACACCGATTACCCGCGCCTGCCGGATAAGAGCTACTTCTGTACCCCGGGAGATCCACTCAAGGTGAATGAGGTGACGGCGAAGGTGAAGTAGGAGGGGATAAGGGGCATTTGCGTCAGGTTACAGCTAGCGTTCGGATTTTCATGCTCTTGCTCTTCAATCTTGCTCTTGCTCTGGAAGGTCACGAATTGTCTACTCCGTGACCTCCCAGAGCAAGAGCAAGATTGAAGAGCAAGAGCATGAACCCGTTCGCTGACACCCTTCACGTCCTCGCAGAAGGACATCCGGCCTATGGCGGTACTCCGCCGCTTAGGCATTCCTGCAAGGAATGCCAGCCCTGCAGCACTGATTTCCAATCGATGCGAACAGGACCGGTTGGCGTAACCTGACGCGTATGAGATAAGGGGTGAGGGGTCTTTCGAAAAGCATCCCTGCCTACTCGACCACCGGACCGGGCGCAATGTTGTCAAGCAAAATACAATGTTGCCCCCCTTGCCCCTAATCCCAGTAAGACGGAACCCAAAGAACAGATCCTAAGGAGTAAGGATTCATCCCCCTTTACCCCTTGCCTCGCCCATCCACCGGTTGCCTTGCCTCCTTACCCTTCCGCCACCAGTGCAATACGTGCTATGATGTTGCCACTGGATATCGAGATGAGGATACCGAAAGCAGTGGAAGCATCATCAAAGACCGCATGGTGGATGTGGACCTGGCATCCCTTGCTGTTTGCCATCTTCCCGATCCTGTCACTGTTCAACGTCAACATCGCCGAGGTGCCGCCAGGCGACGTGGTCCGGCCGCTGCTGATCGCGCTCGTTGCCGGTGGCGTATTCTGGGGCTTGCTGGCGCTGGTGCTGCGCAATGTCTACAAGGCGGCGCTGTTCAGCACGCTGACGCTGCTGCTGTTCTTCTGCTACGGCAATCTTCGCGGCCTGCTGCGGCAGAGTGCATCGCCGCTGGTGGCGGATTGCGGGCGGGATGACGTGTTCCTGCTGCGCCCCCTGCTCGGCATCCTGCTCCTCAGCTTCATCCTCATCCTGAGCACCAGGCGCAACCTGCGCGGGTGGACCGGCCCGTTGAATGCGGCCGGCGCCTTCCTGGTGCTCTGGCCGCTGTTCGGCATCGGCAAGACGCTGGTCCCCCCGCTATTCCAGTCCCCGACCGTTGGCGCTGCGGCGGTACAGGCAGCCATCCCGCCGGAGCAATTGCCGAATATTTATTACATCATCCTGGATGCCTACGCCCGTGAAGACACCCTGCAGCGCGTGTTCAACTACAATAACCGGCCGTTCCTTTCTCACCTGGAGCGGGAAGGTTTCTACGTCGCCGACAAGAGCCGCACCAATTACTGTACGACGAAAGTGTCGCTGATCTCCTCGTTGAACATGAATTACCTTGATACGCTGTTGCCGGGATACAGGAAATTACCCTCTGAGCCGCAGGATCTGATCTGGGATAATGCCGTGGTGCACGAGTTGCGCCGGTATGGCTACTCCATCGTCTCGTTCAATTCCGAGAGCAGGCTGTACCCGCAATATCCGAACAGATTCGTCTCGTTCTCCGAGTCGGGCACCTGGACGTTAACGGAATTCGAGTGGCTGCTGGTCAGCCTGACACCGTTAGACGCGCTGCCCCAGCCGGAACAGAACTGTATAACCAACCCCTATGAGCTGCATCGGCGGAAAGTCGCATATCAACTTGAACAGTTAGGCGAACCGCTCCGCGAGTCAGGCCCTACCTTCGTTTTCGCCCATATCCTTTGCCCGCACCCGCCGTTTGTGCTGCAGAATAAGGTGGGTGAGGATCCGGATCGCGATTATAACGCCGAGGACGGCAGTAATTACCTGGTGCATGGCGGTACCCGCGAGGAGTATCTCGCCGGTTATCCCGCGCAGTTGGATCGCCTGAATGTGCTGCTGACGAAGTCAGTCGACCGGATATTGAAGGGATCGCGTCGCCCGACGGTCATCATCCTGCAGTCCGACCATGGCTCCGGCGTCTCTACCCGATGGAACCGGCCGGAGCAGTCCGATTATCGTGAACGCTTGTCCAACCTATGCGCGATCTACACGCCCGACGGCCCCATCCCCGAGCTCTACCCCGAGATCACGCCGGTGAATATCTTCCGCACCCTCTTCAACCATTACCTGCACACCGATTACCCGCGCCTGCCGGATAAGAGCTACTTTTGCAAGGGAAGCACGATGAAGGTCTACGAGGTGACGGCGAAGGTGAAGTAGGAGGGGCTAGGGGTAAGGATCAGGGGCTAGGTGTAACGGTCACATTGTATTTAGGTTCCCAAATAAAGCGCCCGGTACGGTGGTCGAGTAGGCAAGGGAGCTTCACGCATCTTTCCAGAGCTCCCTTGCCTACTCGACCACCGTACCGGGCGCTATTATCAATAAACATGATACGAAGTGAAGTACCACTATAGCTAGGGGCTAGGAATAAGGGAATAGCGAGATCAGTCTCCTGGCCCCTTACCCCTAACCCCTAACCCCTTTCTGCTCGTTACAACTTGCCCGGTCCATCCGCCGGCCCCATCGTGGCCTGCAGGCCGGCGAGCACTTCGCCGCTGGCGGGCGGGATGAGGATGAGGTTGGCGTCGGCGTCGAGGATCTTCTGCGTTTCCAGGATCTGGAACATGGTCTCGCAGACGTCGCCGTCGCGGGCGATCTCGCCCAGCGCCTTGCCGATGATGGCGGGGCGGACGGTGGCGGCTTTCGCGAACTCCACCGCGGCCTTGCGCTCCGCTTCGCTGGTGATGATGCTCACCTGGTTGGCGCCGTCCTGCTTGATGGCCGAGGTCACCTGGCGCAGGCGGTTCACCACCTTGCTCTCGATCTGGCGGATCATCTCTGCGTCGCGGAAGTGCACCTTGCGGATGTAGACTGAGCCGAGTTTATAGCCCCACTCGTGCGAGTTCGGGCTCACCTCGTCGCGCACCGTCTGGCTCATGCCGTGGCGGTTGATCAGCATCTTATCCAGCGGCAGGTTGCTCAGGCAGCGCACGGTGGAGCTGCTGACGTTGGCCGCCAGCGAGCCGCGCGGGTCGGTGTTCTTGAAGAGGAAGGCGACGGGATCGCTGAGGTACATCTCGTACCAGATGCCGATGCCCATCGGCGCGCCTTCTTCCGAGTTGACCGGCTGGCTGCGCAGGTATTCCTGATCCATCCGCATGTCGACGGTGAAGCACTTCCCCATCCAACTGATGACCAGCGCCCGCAGCCCCATGCGGCCCCACAGAAAGTGCAGGCCAGGCTCGCTGATGGTGTCCACCACGTTGCCGAACAGCACGAAAACCTTGCACTGCCGTTCCTGCACCACAGTATAGAGACCGAACAGGCGCAGCACGCCGAAGAAGATCGGCACCACGATGAAACAGGCGATGAAGGTGATCACGGCTGCAATGATGAACTGTTGCATTATTTTGCCTCCTTGATCATGCGGCGAGCCTTGCCGAGCAGGCTGAGTTTGAGGTTGCGCAGGTAGAGCGGCAGCGCCTGCGGGTTGACCGCCTTCAGCGCGCCGAGTTGTTCGGCCAGCTTCTGCAGCGGCTCGACTTCCGCCTGCGCCTTCAATGTCTCGATCTCCACAGCGCGGCGGGACTGCACGATTTTCTGATCGGCGGACGCCTGCGCCAGGCTGATGTCGGACGACACCTGGTTGTGCGCGGTGTTGATCGCCGCCAGTGCCGATTCAACTTCGGACGGCGGGTCGATTTCGGTGATGAGGGAGGCTTCCAGCACGATGCCGTAGCGCGCGGCGGAGGAGCGGCACTCCAGGTCCATGTGCTCGTTCAAATCGCGTAGGTTCTTGCGCAGGTCGTTGATGGAGATGCCTTCCACTTTCACGGCATTGGCGGACAGGCCGTCCGGGGCGATGAGCGGCGTTTTCTCCGGCGCCTCGAAGTTGGCGATGCGCTCGCGCAGGATAGAGACGAAGTAGCCCATCACGTGCGCGAAGGGGTTTTTCACGCCAAAGAGATAGGCATACAGGTTCCGATCCGATACACGATAGCGGATCTGGCCGGTCAGCCCGGTGTTCAACTGGTCCTTGGTGACCGCCTCCAACTGCGTGCCGCCGCTGTTCGCCGAGGGCGACATCGGGTCGTAGGCCATGTTCACCGTCTCGGTGGCGATGGACACTTTGATGATGCGCTCCCACGGCCACTTGAAATACGGTCCGCCCGGCATAATGACGCGCATCTGCGGATAGATGTACCGCTCGCGTTCATCGTCCCGCAAATTCTCGGAGATCGGATCCTCCAGGGTGGTGGCAGTGCCGATGCGCTGCACCCGCCCGAAGACGGTTTTCACCGCCCGCTCGTTCTGGTTGACGGAGTAGAATCCCTTGAGAACGCAGGTGACGACGAACCATATCGCGGCGCCGATGATGATGCCTGTTATTTCCATCGTTGCCTCCTGTAATGTGAATGAGGATCGCGCCCATCAATATTACAACGGCACTTATCAAAAAACCTCGGCTGTTCACACTCGAGTTTGAATAACACCGCTTGATTCCAGAGCGAGCTCCACCGAACAGGGACGCAAGGTTCAGAAAAAAATTCCGTTGTATAATCAAGGGTTAACGACTGTTCAGAGGGTACGCGAAAAATACGAAATACGCAACTCATGCGACCAGCAGGCGCGCCGAGCGAATGGGCGCATGCTTTTCACTGCCGGAATCGAGTGATAATATTAGATAACGGTATTGAAATAAACGATTGAGAGTCGAGATGTAGGATGGCAGTCACTGAAATCGCGAGGAGCGCACGAACCTGGATCTGGCACCCCTGGCTGTTTGCCGCTTTCCCGGTCCTGACACTTTATCACGCCAATATCGCGGAGGTTTCACTGCTCCAGGTGCTCAGACCGCTGGCCATCATGCTGGCCGTGGCGGCACTGCTCTGGGGAGTGTCCGCGCGGCTGCTGCGGGATGCGCACAAGGCGGCGCTATGCTGCTCGTTCACGCTGCTGCTGCTGTTCTGGTATGGGTATGTTCGCGACCTGCTGCTGCACAGCACCTCGCCGGTGCTGGTCGCCTTCGGGCAGGACGGCCCGTTCCTGCTCCGCCCCTGGCTCTTCGTGTGGGTGCTCGGTCTCGTGCTGATCCTGTGGACGCGACGCAGCCTGCGCGCCTGGTCCACTCCGCTGAATGCGACCGGTGTGACCCTGGTGTTGCTGCCGCTGCTCGGTATCGGCCGGGCGCTGATCCCGCTGCCGTTGCCATCCGCTCCGGCGACCGCGCTCGCGACATCAACGCCGGCAAAGGCGCTGCCGAACATCTACTATATCGTCGTGGACGCGTATGCGCGTGACGACACTCTTCAACGCCTGTATCATTATGACAACCAGCCCTTCCTGGCGTATCTGCGGCAGCAGGGGTTTTATGTCGCCCGCAAGAGCCGCGCCAATTACAGTCAAACCAGCCTGTCGCTGCCGTCCACGCTGGAGATGGCCTATCTGGACGCGAGTCGGGGGGGACAACCTCCCCAGCGGCTGTCCAATCTCAGTAACACCGCCGCCATTCGCCTGCTGCGCCGCCAGGGGTATCGTATCGTCGCGTTCGACGCTGAATGTCCCCCGCAACTGGAGCATCCGGACCGCTTCATTCCGTTCCCCGCACAGGACGCCCCGGCATTGACGCCGTTCGAAGAGCTGCTGGTGAAGATGACGCCGCTGGCGCTGCTTCCGCGGCCAATCGTACATGAAACCATGACGGATTATGAGCGGCACCGGCGGAAGATCCAATTCCAGTTGGATCACCTGCCCGTGGCGGCTGATGCACCGGGCCCCGTTTTCGTTTATGACCATATCCTGTGCCCGCACCCGCCATTCGTGCTGGGCCATGGTCCCGATGGTGATCCCAAGCGTCCGTATGACAGCAAGGATGGCAGTTATTTCCTGCTCGAAGGCGGCACGCGCGAGGAGTACCTTGCCGGCTACCCGGTCCAACTCGACCACTTGAATCGCATGCTGATGACGGCGATCGACCGCCTGACTAAGCAATCGAAGCGCCCGACCGTCATCATCCTGCAATCCGACCACGGCCCCGGCGCCGATACGGACTGGGATCAACCCGAGCGTACCAATTTCCAGGAGCGCCTGCCCAACTTCTGCGCCATCTACGCCTCCGACGGCCCGCTCCCCGAGCTCTACCCGAGCATCACGCCGGTCAATATCTTCCGCCTCCTGTTCAACCACTACCTCCACACCGATTATCCCCGCCTGCCGGATCGCTGCTATTTCTCCAATCCCGCGCACCCGCTCAATTTAATCGATGTCACGGACAGAGTGAAGTAGCCTGCCGACAGGAGATCCACCCCACCCACGGAATTATCACCTGTGCGGGAGGTGTCATATGAAGATCGTGCTGATAGGGGCGGGCAGCATCAGTTTCGGCGGCGGGCAGATTGCCGATCTGCTGCAGGCCGCGGAATTGCGCGGGCGGGAGGGCCGGCTGGTGCTGGTCGATACCGACGAGGCGGCGCTGGCGACCATGCTGCAGTTGGCGGAGCGCATCAAGGCGCACGCGGGCGCGGACATGATCCTGGAGGCGACCACCGACCGGACGCGGGCGCTGCCGGGGGCGGACTACGTGATCACCGCGGTGGCGCGCCAGCGGTATCCCCTGTGGGAGCAGGACTTCCGCGTGCCGCTGGCCCTCGGCTTTCGCCACTGCCTGGGCGAGAACGGCGGGCCGGGCGCGGTCTTCCACACGCTGCGCAGCCTGGAGCTGGTCATGCCCATCTGCCGCGACGTCGAGCGCCTCTGCCCGCGGGCGCTGCTGCTCAACTTCACCAACCCGGAGGCGCGCGTGCTGCACGCCATCAGCCACCTGACGCAGGTGCGCGCCGCCGGCATCTGCCACGGCGTCTTCAGCGCGCTGGAGTTCGTCACCCGCTACACCGGCCGGCCGTGGGAGGAGTTTCACGTCGTCTCCGCGGGGATGAACCATTTCTACTGCCTGCTGGAAGTGAAGGATAAACAGACCGGGGAGGACCGCCTGCCCGCGTTGATCGAGGCGGCCGCCCGCGACGAAGAGGCGCCGCCGCTGTTCCGCAAGATGGCGGAGATCTTCGGCGTCTTCACCTTCCCCTCCGACGACCACATCGGCGAATACCTGTCCTACGGCGCGGAGTTCCACGGGGTGAAGTGGCCATATGGGCAGGAGCACCGGCCGGTGGGCTCCGAGCCGGAACCGCTGCCGCTGGCCGATTACGCCGCCAGCCGCCGCCCGCTGGACAACGCGGTGTTGCGGCCCAGCGGCGAGGTGACGGTGCCCATCATCGCCGACATCGAGCTCGACCGCGGCAGCTACCGCCACGCGGTGAACGTGCTGAACACCGCGGGCTATATCGACAACCTGCCCCGCCGCGCCGCCGTCGAGATCCCCGCCACCGTGGACGCACAGGGTCTGCATCCCTGCCACGTCGGCGCCATCCCGGAAACCTTCGCCGCCATGATGCGCACCCAGTTCGCCATCCACGAGCTGATCACCACCGCCTGGCAGACCCGCGACAAGCGCCTGCTGCTGCAAGCCCTGCTCCTCGACCCCAACGTGAACAGCATCACCGCCACCGAGCGGCTGCTGGATGACATGCTGGAACTGCAGGCGGCATTTCTCCCGTCGTTCTCCGGAGTCTCGGTCTGACCCGGTTCAGATCAGCGGTGGAAGGACGATTCACAGTCTGGAAGGGTGCGAGAGCCCCGCACGAATATAGGTAGGCCTACCTATATTCGTGCGGGGCTCTCGCACCCTTCCAGACTGTGAATCGTCCTTCCACC